>JADMIO011475717.1_pt1 | contig 134539 bp, 110 predicted proteins | sample 8958161 | NCBI WGS metagenome assembly JADMIO01 (sample SAMN16585339, study PRJNA669376) | soil metagenome | isolation source: Crop rotation soil | place: USA: Cullars Rotation, Alabama | collected 2011 | reverse complement strand
CGCGACTTCAAGTCACGTGAATTCCAAGCTTCGGATCCCACTGTGCTGGAAAGTGTTTTTGTAATGCTTAGCGGAATCAGGCATCCCGCCACAGTAATAGACTGTAGCGTGAGGGTATGTGTAGTTCCGGCAACATCCGTAAAGGGTACATTATAGATACCTCCGGCCATATAATGACTCGTAGAGGGGCCGCCATCAATGTTGTAAACAACTGTTGTGCTGGGAGTGGAGGTGATTGTGAAAGGATAAGTGCCAGCGCACGGAAAACCATCATATATTCCTGAAGCATCATTTGGATTTACTACAATATCTTCCGTATGTGGTATCGGGTTCAATGTTATTGTTTGAATAGTTTTTTCAGAACGGCACAGCGATATATCGTCAATAGAGAAGTCGTTACCGGTTGGACTTGAATTTCCGTCCCACATGTATATGAAGAATGTTCCGGTGGTGGCAGCCGTGAAGGTAAATGTTTTCATATCCCACATGGTGCTGCATCCTGTATATCCTACTGGCGTGCCGCTTGGGCCACCCCATAATATGGTGGCAGATGATGTGGAAAACGAATAGCTTGATTGCGCGCTGTAGAGATCGGGATTCATGGACGTCAGACCCACTCCCAGGGTTGGTAATTCATTTGTTCCGGTACACGCACTCATCAGCCGTACCCAAAACGTGAAGCGGTATGTTTTTCCTTTGCACAGGTTTACATTTTGCCCCCAAAAATATCCGGGATCGGCCTCAGCGCAGTGATCATTGTTCCAAAATCCCGCTGATCCGCACGGCGAACCGAATCCCATCCAACTTCTGTGACCAATACAGGTGGCCCCTCTCACATTTAGCATCCTGTTGGTGCAGGAAAAACAGGAAGTTCCTGAGTGGGTAAACACATCCAGGGTTGGATCATAGCCCCCGGGCATCGGAGGCAGGCAGTACGCACCCGATCCCGACCAGCTTCCCAGTTTCATATGTCCCTGTGTATTGCCACTGGAGCATTGATAATCCTGGTACTGTGTCGTAAATCCTGGATATACAGTTACTCCGGAAGGATCGACATCGAAGCTGCCATTGTTAATCAGATTCGGACCCACCGAATTAACGGTAAGCGTATAAGTTGTCGTAGTACCGGAAAACGTAATTGACAATGGTGGAGGGACGCCTGGTCCAGTTGCCAGCGATGTGGGAATAATTCCGGTCAGTGGAGCCCAGGTAAAATCGACCGGGGTAAACCCTGGTGGTAAGTATAAGCCGGGAGTATAGGTATAGTTGTTGCCCGGACACAAATTAATTGACGTGCCGGAGATGCTAAGCGTTGGCACTACACAGCCATCATAAACCGGGCCGGGATAACCGGGCGCTACCATTTGAGCCACAGCACTCACGGACAGTCGTAGAATAGCTATGAGTGTAAGAAGAAGTGATAATTTGTTTTTCATAAAAAGTGTTTTAGCGTTTTAAAAAGATTGTCTGCTGAAATACGTTCTTTTATCAGGTCCTCTGATCGATTTTTGGACGTAGTCAGCGGCATTTTTTTCTTGCGGGAGGCAGTGCGCTTTCTGAAGTACTTTGTCCCATGTGGAGGTGCAATTTGTACCTCGGGAAGCTAAATAGTAATGCATACAGTAATTTTTTGAAATTCAATTAGGTATGCAAGGTACCGGCAGGATTGACGTATTTTTCAGGATTCCGTCGAACTGCGTATATTTCTCCGTGAAGTGTTAAGAAATTCCGACGAACGGTAAAACAGAATAGCATAAAAAGCCTGATCAGATTGGTGCTGAACAATCAGATCATCGTAGCAGTTATACTAATGACGCTGGCTAATAATTGCTATCAAAGATTTTCAGGAAGTCATTCTTAATACTTCTTGCAACAGGTATCTCCTGTTTATTGGACATGATAACGACACCCGAAGACTCATAGCGGAGTATGTTTTTCAGATTGATAATATAGGAGCGATGCACCTGGAAAAAAGAATGATTGTCGACCAGGTTTTGAAATTTTCCAAGGTTGAGAGAGCTCATATACTCAGCCGTAGCGGTTACTATCCTTGTGCATTTATTCGTGCTTTCGAGATAAAGTATATCGCTGATATTTACGTAATCAATGCCATGATTACTCGGTATTCCTATCCGTTCGTTTACAAAAGGTGCAGGGCTGTTTGTCTGTTTTGCAAGCCGTTTGTTTTGTATTCGCTCTGTTGCTTTAGTAATTGCAGCGGAAAGCGCGGCATCATCAATAGGCTTAAGCACATATCCTGATGTGGAGAACGAAAACGCATCCAACGCGTAGTTATCATGGGCGGTAACAAAAATAATCTCACAATCAAGGCCGGGTATTATTTTTAGCAGCTCTATTCCATTTTTTCCAGGCATCGATATATCCATAAACAGAAGGTCGCATTTTACCGTCCGCAAAGCTTCCAGTGCCTTTTCCCAGTGTGAATAAGTGCCCGCTACCACTATGTTTTTAAACAATAGCCCCAGTCGGCCTGTAAGTAATTCAATGGCATCTTGCTCGTCATCTACAATAATGCAGCTAATGTTGTTGCTCATAATTCGGATGCTTTATATATATAGTTACAATAGTTCCTGTCAATGGTTCTTCTTTATCTTTATATTCAATCTCTATATTCATGTTCTCGTACTTATTGAAAATGCTGACGAGGTCTTTGATCAGCAGGTCTCCGTACGATTCGTTTTTACCCGGAACACCTTCATTCAGTACCTTTGATACTTTGCGGCCTATACCATCATCTTCAATAGTGCAGACTATTTCATTTTTCAATTCCGATATTTTGAATTCTATTGTTAAATGCCCGGTTTCCTCCTTTTGCAACAAGCCGTGATTTATCGCGTTTTCCACAAAAGGCTGTAATAGCAGGGAGGGAATTTTTATTCGTTGCGGCACTATCTTGTTATCCACCTTAATTTGGTATTCAAATTTATTTTTAAATCTCGTTTGCTGTAGCTCCAGGTAATCCCTCAGGTTGGCTATTTCTTCTTCTATCGTTATCAGTTTATTTCTCGACGATTTGATATAGGATCTCAGCAGACGGGAGAATTTCGATATGTGGGTATATGCCTCGTCCATCTTGTTTTTACTAACCAGCAACAATGCCGAGTTTAATGTGTTGAATATAAAGTGCGGATTTATCTGGGCATATATGGCTTTTAATTCCAGTTCCATCCTTAGATTTCTTTTTTTCGATGCATTAATTACGAGTTTTCGGGTGATGATTACTGATGTGCCAAACAGTAGTATCACAGCAAGTGCGATAGTTGTCCCCATGATCCTTCGGCCGCTATTGGTTTGCCACCAATAGGGAGTTATATACAAATGCAGTTTTATTCTGTCACTTTTTAGAGCGTCATCATTGAAAATAATCGAGAGGTCATAGTATTTATCCGGAGTAAGATGGGGGAGCGTCAGTTCATTTGCATTTAGCTCGTGCCAGTCAGAATCGTCAGATAACTTGTAGGAGTATTTTAAATGACCGGTTCCAATTGGGTTGATAACGTCAAACTGAAGTCGCGTGTAAGGCTGTTTAATGGTGATGGTATCTCCGGAATTTGAATTGAATATTGTATCCCGGTAATTGACGATAAACTTGTATTGTGATTGTGTCGCAGTTGCATTTGATATCTCGTTGTCACCTGGTATCAGCACTTCATAGTTGCCTTTGTCTGTCAGTAACACTAATCTGTCACGCAAAATTTTACAATTGTAGATACGGCTATAGTTTATGTTTTTTATATTTGAATAAAGCAATGGCTGCGACATTTTCCCTCGTCCCAGTATTTTGCTAAATAATATTCCAAAGCGGCCGGGTACTATCAGCGTATTGTTGTGAATGAAAATGGAAGCATCTTTTAAATTGAATTTTTCAAAAAGCTCATGGTAACTTTTTAACTCATAATCATAGATCGTTAGATTCTCATGGCCTTTAAAAAAAATATTGCCGTACCTATTGTCAACTAAAATTTTTTCGACTCTTTTTACACCGAATTCAGACAACTTACTTTTAGAAATTAAGGTATCCGTTTTATTACGTGCATTGTATATGAACACGTTATCAAAGTTATATGCGAGGATATTCTCTCGAATTGGATCATAAGCTAACTCTTTGTATCTGTTGCGATCATAAGTTGTCAATCTAAAACCGCTGTCGATAATGTATTTTTCATTTACAAAGCCGCCGGTTGTTATCATAAACAACTCGCCGGGCTGGTTTACAATCATGGAAAAGGGGGTAGAGGTACTAAAGGTTTTTTTAATTTGGCCGCTATGCTTATCCAGAAAATAATTGTCTAATCCAGACAATAAAAAAGTGTCCTTATTGTAAGGGAATACACTTTTCGGCTTATCATTGAAATTTTGATTTTTTGTTAAGGTGATATTGAGCCCCGAACCCAATTCAGCTAGGATGTTTTCGGAACTGTTCCACATATATAAAGCGGTATCACTGCTTCTTTCAATTATCTTGTAATTGTCAGGTAGTTTAATTGGTCTGAAGTTGTTTTTTAAATTATAGTGTAAAAACAGTCCGCAATTGGCAGTCCCAATAAAATTACCCCAAAATAAGTCGTTACGTATAGTGAATATTTTACTGCCATCCACTTTGGTGTTTAACTGGAGGTCGCTGATCCTTATAGTTCTAACATATTCTACCTTGTTTTTATAATCAAATTCGAGTGCATAGTCATCGGTAATTACATAAAACTTCTTGTTAGTAATATCTGGATGTATATAATTTATGTTCTTTGATATTCCAAATTTGTGGATATCAATATCATACAATTTGCTATCTGAAGTGTCTAAAAGATTAAAGACACTACTCAGTCCTGAAGAAAAAAATATGATGTGGTTGCCTAGTAAAATGGCGCCACGCCCAACAATCTTGCTGGTAGATTCGCTGTCTAGCTCAACAAATATCTTTCCCACAACCTTATTTTTTATCAATGATATTTTGAAAATATTGCTTCCGGACAGGAAAAATACTTCTCCCGAATTATTTTGATTTTGAATCGGGAGCATATCAACGGTTATCTTCGCTATAGGTGTATTAAATATTGACTCATTAATGGTCTGAAAGGCAATCGAATCATTGTGCTCATAACAGAACGACGAAATTCCATGAACCGAAGTCGAAAAAGCAACTCCGTTGTTCAAGTCATTTAGTGTGCTTGGATATACGGTTCCTTTATGGTTTACCAGGAAAGCGCTGTGATATTTGTTGTTATAAATAAAGCCAATATCGTCTGATATACTTGAGCACCAGATCCTGCCTTTTTTATCCTCAAATAGCTGCCACACGTCCTCAGTTGGCAGGCCGGAAGAAAGATCGAATAATTTGGTTTCATAACCATTATAGCGCACCACACCTTTTTCAGTACATATCCACAGGTAACCATAATGGTCTTTTATTATTCCATAGACATGATTAGAGGGCAAGCCATTGTCAATATTCAGGTTGAACGTATTGAACTGCTGACACGTTGCCCGCAGCGAAATGCCGCAGGTTGATAAAAGAATAAAAAAGAGAGAAATATAAATGTATTTCACCGCAGTAAAATACTAAAAAAGAGTGGAGTGTTTATTGTGGAAAAAAAATACTGGAAGAAGAAAAAAACCGGCAAGTTACTCACATCGCACCGCTACAACCGCCCACCCTTGCTACATTCCTGTCCTGGGGGATTCAGCAGGAGCTGGCCGTATAAGACTTGCCGGGGCGCAAAGGTATGAAAAATCCATTTTGAAAAATCAATTGGTAGGAATTTTTAAAAAAAAAGCTGCCTCTGATGTGAGACAGCCCTTTCTTGTTCCGGCACTTGGTTTTTTTTTGTACCTGAAAAACACTGGCTTTTGATAACAATTTTCCCGTTAAGAGTAGGAGAGTGCCTCCTTGCTTGTTGGCGCCAATATTGTCTTTTTCACATCTTCCAGTATATCCAGTGTTTGTTCTTTGCTATTCCCCTCTGCATATACCCGAAGCAGCGGTTCAGTTCCTGATGCCCGCAACATTACCCATCCGCCATTGTCCAGGTGATATTTAATACCGTCAATGGTTTCTATACGGTTAAAGCTATACTTGCCAAATTTTTTATAACCCTTGTCGGCTGCCTTTTTTATAATGGCGTTTTTGGTTTCGTTTTCTATATGAAGGTCATTACGCTCATACACAAACCTGCCCACTATAGCATATATCTCCTCGCACAGTTCCTTTAAGGTTTTTCCGGTGGCAGTCATAAATTCATACAGTGCAAGACCGTCATAGATACCGTCTCTTTCCGGTATGTGGCCTTTTACTGCAATGCCTCCGCTTTCTTCTCCGCCTACCAGCACATCATCATGCACCATTATCTCGCTGATGTATTTAAATCCTATCGCTGTTACTTCCACTTTCAGCCCGTATTGCTCGCATAGCTTCTTTACCCTGTCAGTTACAGAAAACGCTATAACCACCTTGCCCGTCATCCCTTTGTACTTATGCAGGTAATGAATCAGGAGCAGGATAATATTATGTGCGTCAACGAAATTTCCATCTTCATCGTACAAACCGATCCGGTCTGCATCGCCATCTGTTGCAAGACCTATTTTTATTTCGGGAGTGGTAGCTACTGTGCGCGATAATTCTTTTAAGTTTTTATCCAGTGGCTCCGGAGCTTGTCCATGAAAACCGGGATTATCATCGCAATGCAGCAGCACCGCGCCCGGCAGCAATCTCCGGATTACATTCTGGCCGGCTCCATACATGGCATCATAGGCCAGCTTGAAGGGTGATTTTGACAACGCTGCAAAATCAAATTTCTCCTTCAGGTAATCCACATAAATGTCTTCGAGTGCTATGTACTCCAGCAGTCCTTTTTCTTCCCAATGGGACAATGGTTGAGACGGAATATCTACTTCATCTGGTATTAGCGCCTCTACTGCGGCAATATCCTTCGGGCTTGACGGGCCGCCATGAGCACCCTTCAGCTTATATCCATTGTAGGATGGAGGGTTGTGAGACGCAGTAATTACCACTCCCTGCTGGGCACCCAGCTTCAGTACCCCAAGAGAGATCATTGGGGTGCTTATAAAACCCCTGGCCAATAATACTTTTACTCCGTTGGCACAAAGCACACCTGCAGTCGTCTCTGTAAACAGCTTACCGCCAAAACGGCAATCGTGACCCACCACTACCGTAGGGGTATTATTTTTTTGCAATAGCCATTCTGATAGCCCCTTGCTTACGCGAGCTACATTATAAACGGTAAAGTCCTGGGCTATAATAGCTCTCCACCCGTCTGTACCAAACTTGATCTTTTCTGTTGTCATAATTATTCAGGAAAAAAATATTAGTAGTAAAAAATTGTGCCGCAAATTTATAAAACGTTTTATACCGATAAGGTATTTAATTTTACAAAAACGAAATTTAATACATGGCAGAGCAACTTATGTCTGTAAACCCGGCAACCGGGAAAGAAATTGCCTCGTATGCTGTGCATGACAGCGCCTTTGTGGAGAAAGCATTAAAACAATCTATGAAGACCTTTGAAGAATGGAGAAATCTTCCGTTTTCTAAAAGAGCTACGGTGCTGAAGAATATAGCCAAAGAAATCAGGAGGGAGAAAGACAACCTTGTGAAACTGGCGACCATGGAAATGGGCAAACCTGTGCAGCAGGGATACTACGAAGTGGAAAAATGCGCCAAGACCCTTGAGTTCTATGCAAAAGAAGGCGCCGGGTTTCTCGCTGACCAGGTCATCGCCACAGACGCCAGGAAAAGCTATGTTTCCTTTCAGCCATTAGGTACGGTACTTGCAGTAATGCCGTGGAATTTCCCTTACTGGCAGCTCTTCCGCGCTATGGCGCCTACCGTTATGGCGGGCAATGTGATGATATTGAAGCACGCATCAAACGTCAGCGGGTGTGCGCTGGCAATGGAGCAACTGATAAGAAAAGCCGGCGCGCCTAAAGGACTAATGCAAACATTGCTGCTGCCTTCGTCAAAGGTGGAGGCATTGATCGATGATAAAAGGATAGCGGCCGTTACATTAACGGGCAGCACCGCCGCCGGCAGCAAGGTGGCTGAGGCAGCAGGCCGCAATCTTAAAAAAGCGGTGCTGGAACTTGGAGGAAGCGATCCGTATATCATTCTCGACGATGCTGATATGGATATTGCCATAGAAATTGCTGTACGCGGCAGGCTGGTTAACAGCGGGCAAAGCTGTATTGCAGCAAAACGTTTTGTTGTCGTCAAATCGAGACGGAAAGAGTTTGAACTGAAGTTTACTGAGCAGATGAAAGCTGCGACATACGGCGATCCAATGGATGAGAAAAACAGGATAGGGCCACTGGCCCGCCGCGACCTGAGGGATCAACTGCATGAACAAGTACAACAGAGCATTGCAAAGGGAGCAAAACTACTTTGCGGCGGCTTTGTGCCGGATGGCCAGGGAGCATATTATCCTCCTACTGTGCTTACCAATGTGAAAAAAGGAATGCCGGCTTATGATGAAGAATTGTTTGGTCCGGTAGGAGCCGTGATAGAAGCGAAAGACGAGGCGGACGCATTGCGCATTGCTAATGACAGTATATACGGATTGGGCGGCGGTATAATATCCAAAAACAGGGCAAGGGCCGAGAAGCTTGCAGCAAACGTATTGCAGGCCGGAAATTGTTTTGTGAATGACTTCGTGCATTCTGACCAGCGACTGCCATTCGGAGGCGTTAAACACAGCGGCTACGGCAGAGAATTAGGCTCATTCGGTATACATGAATTTGTGAACATTAAAACGGTGTTCATAAAGTAACCAGTGTATAAATATGGTTTAATCAAAGGAACGCAATACTTAACTATGCTCAAACGTTGCCTCAATTTGGCTGGTATTATTTTTGTGAGTATTTTGTTTGTTTCAGCGAATCAATCACCTAAACACATGTACACATATTTAGCGCTCGGCGACTCATACACTATTGGTGAGCAGGTGCCTATTCACGACAATTTTCCATACCGCACGGTGCAACTGCTTAAAAAGGAAAAAATAGAAGTAGCAGACCCGGTAATCATAGCTACGACAGGGTGGACTACAGATGAGCTTGCCGCTTCCATACAGGAACATAATATCAAAGAAACTTTCTCATTTGTATCGCTGCTGATAGGCGTCAACAATCAATACAGGGGACGAAGTATTGATAACTACAAGGAGGAATTTACCCAGTTGCTCAACCGCGCCATTGGCTTTGCGGGCGACAATGCGCAGAACGTGTTTGTGCTGTCAATTCCCGACTGGGGTGTCACTCCGTTTGCCGAGGGGCGCGACCGGCATAAGGTAGCCGGCGAGATAGATGCCTACAACGCTGCTTGTAAAGAAATAGCCCTGGAGCATAAATGCCATTACATAGAAATAACCGGAAGCACCAGGCAGCATGGGCAAGACAAACAATATCTTGCGGCCGATGGTTTACATCCTTCAGGCAAGGAATATGATATATGGGCGGAAAGATTAGCAGATGCTGTTGCTAAAACACTAAAACGGTAAGAATGAACCTGGACAAACTCCGTGAACTTTGCCTTTCCTTTCCCGGTACTACAGAGGGTATTAAGTGGGAAGATCATATTTGCTTTATGGTGGCCGAAAAGATGTTTTGCATTACCGGAGAGTCAGGGGGAGTAAGCCTGAAGGTTACTCCCGAAGATTTTGAAGAACTGACCGAAAGAGATGGCATAGTACCTACAGCCTATCTTGCAAGAAACATGTGGGTAACTATTCAGGCATACAGCGGGCTAAAGCCGAAGGAGTGGGAACATTACGTTCGGCAGTCCTATCAGCTGATTAGATCTAAACTTTCCAAGAAGGTTCAAAACAGTTTAAGCTGAGTTGGTGTTCCTTCGAGGATTTATTTAACTCCGGGCTAAAGTTCGAAATACTACACAGGCATTAAATTCTAAAAGCTTTTTCTGCGAAAAGAATTTTGTTATATTTGTCCAAACATTGTTTATGAAGTATAAATTTTCTTTATTTATTGTTGCATTATTAGTGTTCTCTGTTTCTGTAGATGCTCAATTATTTCGAATAAAGACTATAGCAGGAAATGGCGACCAAGGGTACGATGGCGATGGTAATTCAGCAGTGGCAGCCACGCTTGCGGGGCCGCTTGGAGTTGCGGTAGATGGCGCAGGCAATGTTTATATACAGGATTTCTATAATTTCCGGGTGCGGAAAGTAAATACAACGGGGATTATTACTACTGTTGCCGGAACCGGTTTGCCCGGACTGACAGGCGATGGTTCTATAGGCAGCAGCGCCAGACTGACTCCTTATGGAATAGCTGTTGACAAGCATATGAATCTGTTCATTTCTGATGCTACTTACAGCGCAGTAAGAAAAGTGGATTCGCTTGGCATTATTACAACCATTGCGGGAAATATGACTTATGGTTATGGAGGCGACGGCGGCCCGGCTACAGCGGCCACTTTAGCCAGTCCATTCGGCATTGCCGTTGACGGCGCAGGCAATTTGTACATTGCAGACGCGGGCAAGCATGTTGTGAGAAAGGTAAATGCAGCAGGAAAAATATCTACCGTTGCGGGTATGAGTACCGCCGTTGGATACTTTGGGGACGGCGGGGTGGCTACAGCGGCACAATTGGATTCTCCTTTTGCCGTTGCCGTTGACAGAAAAGGAAATTTATACATCAGCGACCACAAAAACAATGTTATCCGCAAAGTGGATACAGGTCATATCATATCAACGTATGCCGGTGTTTTCGGCGTGTACAACAATTCAGGGGATGGTGGGCCAGCCACGGCAGCTAATCTCAACGCTCCTCAAGGGTTAGCGGTTGACACTTTTGGTAATTTATACATTGCTGATGCTGAAAATAACGTGATCAGGAAGGTGGATACAAATGGTATTATCACAACGGTTGTGGGCGACGGCAGCCTGGGCTTTGGTGGCGACAATGGATATGCGCTCAGTGCTAATTTGCATAATCCTTATGGGGTAGCAGTTGATGTTTACGGCAACATTTATGTTGCAGATGCAAATAACCAGCGCATCAGGGTCGCATACAATCCCGGGCTCAATGTTCCTACTTGCTATGGCGGCACGCTTGGTTTTTATCCCAACCCTGTTGCCGGTAAGTTTGAAGTCTCAGGGCTGAGCGTATCCGATAAAGTCGCTATTTACGATCTCATCGGCAGGCAGGTTAGCCCCACCTGGGAGGTAAGGAATAACGGCAGCCAGTCCTACGACATCAGTAATGTTGCCAACGGCTTATACCTGTTGCAGGTATGGGATAATAACGGCAATAAAATTGCTGTAGCAAAATTGGTAAAAGAGTAACTATAGCACCGCATAGTGAGGTTACACTTCAACTGGGTTTTCCCTTGCTTCTTTGTGTCTGCGTTTTACGGTTTCTCCTATTGGCGTAGGTTGGCCATCGTCATCTATTCTCACAAACGTGATGGATGTAGTGCATACAGAAGTTTCTTCACCGCTGTAAACATTATATTTGCGGGCATCAATATTCAGCTTTATAGATGTATTGCCCAGGTGTGCTACAGCGCCGTATATACGAACGTGGTTACCTACTTTCAGAGGTTTCTTAAAAAGCATTTCGCCCACCTGTAGTGTCACCATATTGGGTGTACAGCAGTATTCTGTTGCGAATGCTGCTGCTGCTTCGTCTATCCATGACATCATAAACCCACCGAATACATTGCCGTGTATTCCTATGTCCTTGCCCATGCAGATCTTTTTGTTGATCAGTTTCATTGTTTGTCCCATCGTCATGTATCAATAAAAAAAGCCCCCGTTTTTGCGGAGGCCTCGTATTTTTTCAATTCAAAAAAATATTATCTCCGCCCCGCATGCCCTGCCTTACGGCATTTACCGGTATTATGTTTCTGGCTGCAATATTTATTTGTCGCGGAGTTCACGCTGCAATATTAGAATGAAAATGCTTAAAGAAATGATAAAGTCAGTTATTGCCGGTGCATCAGTACAGATTCCCTTTCAGGAGAGCAGTAAAGTCTTATCGTAGAGTCCATCTCGGTTTCACCTGCCGCAACTTCCCGCACTTTATTTCTATATCTCAGGTCTATGAGATCCGAAAATGGCTGAGCCACTTTATTAAAGCACTTAAAGGCTTCTTTCAATTGCTCATCCCATTCCTTATAAAAGTGAAGTGCATCGTCCGGTAGCACCATGGTACGGTTGGTACCCGGCTCAGGCAAGCATGCGAATGGCTCGGTAACATTGAGATAGCCATAGTCGTCAGTTAGCTCCTCCCCAGGCTGTATATCCCGCACTGCCAGTTCAAAATTGTATGTTGTGGATATGCAGTTGGAATGAAAGCTGTGATTCACAAACCTGGAATGATCCCAACATAAAATGTAGTTTCCTCCGCTATCCCGGTAGCTGTATGTCATCAGCTTTTCTTTGAACAGGGGATGCATATTCTCTATCTGGTCTGGCGTAAATACCTGGTCTAACGGATCGAATATCCATGTTATAGTACCCTTGGGTATCAACTTTGTAGCCACAACGCCATAGCCTTTTTCAGGGCTTATGAACCGGAGCTCCGTATCAGGGTGTATCATATTGGCGATGAAGGTAAATATTATTGCATCTTTTCAAAAAAAATGCCCCGGTTTTTAAATTTTAATGAGTTAATAAACTCTTTATTTTACAGACAATTTGTTCCTGAGGAAATCCAGTGAATATTTTTGAGCTTCAGTGGCAGACTTTGCATCATACTTTGGATTGCTGGGGTTGGCGAAAGCATGCGGTGCCTCAAAGCTATACATAGTAATATTGCGGCCTGTTCGCTGTACTTGCTTCTCGAATTCTTCCACATCGCTTTTCTTTATAAAGTTGTCCTGGCTGCCTCGTATATACAGCACATCACACTTTAGCGACTTGATGCGGCTGGCATCTTTTTCAGGAAAGCCATAATACATAACGCAGCCAGCTGCCTGCGCATCCGCCAGCAGCGTAGCGGTAAACGACCAGCTGCCGCCCATGCACCACCCCAGGGTGGTAACTTTTTTGTTCTTGCCTGTCTTTTGCAGCAGGCCGTTGATAATATTTTCGCCACGCTGGGTATTCAACCCGCTGGCCAGTTTGCCGGCCTCATCAGGAGCAGTAGCCACTTTGCCATCATAGAGGTCTACCGCATATACGTCCACCTTGCCTCCCAGCATTTTTTGCCAGTTCTCAGCTTCTCTTTTGATATAGTCATTGAGCCCCCACCATTCGTGAAACAGCAATAACACTTTATCCGTTGGCGCATCAGCCGGTACATAAAATGCATTGCCATCGGGGCCTCCTGTGGTGGGGAACTTTATCATACCTCCTTTTTCCGGCGCATAATTAATTGGTAAAGGCGCTTCGTGCGCAGCTTTAAACGATCTTGTAAGTGCCAGCATCTGCATACTATTGCCGGCGGGCTTTTTGCAGCAGCTTTGAGCACCAGCCTGCTGGACAACCAATAATAATACGGAAACAAAGAGTGTAGTTAGTTGTTTCATAGTCGTGTGCTTTTGATTTTCAGAAAGATACATAAAAACCATACCGGCTCGCGGGCTATACGCCATATTTTACAGTTAATTCTTTAAAATAGGGTGCAGCTTTAAGCATCCTGCTGCCATACCAGCTAAACAGCTCGCCATCAACCAGCACGGGTTTTGCGCCGGGCAGCGCAGCTTCCAATTCCTTTACATGCTTATCTTTAAAAGGGTAGGGTTCTGATGATAGCAATATAAGCTCTACATCCAGGTGTTTTAGTTCCTCCAACGCTATTTCCGGGTATCGCTGCCGGTTAGCCAGCACGTTTTGCCAGCCGGCTTTTTCTATCATATTGCTGATGAATGTATCACCACCTGCACACATCCACGGCTTTCTCCAGATAAAGTAAGCCACGCGTTTAGGTCTGCCCGGTCTGGTTAATTGCCGGAATCCGGTCAGGATGGCATCGGCAAGTACATTTGCAGTCGCTTCCCTGTTCGTTAAGGTGCCGACAGCACGTATCATTTGCAGGCCATCATCGACCGATTGAATATCGCTTACCCATACCGGGTACAGTGTCGCCAACTTTTCTACCTGTTCCCTTGTATTCTCTTCCTTGTTGGCAATAATCAGGTCGGGGTTCAATGATTGCACAATGTCTGTGTGAACAGTTTTGGTGCCGCCCACCCGCTTTTTATTCCTGAACCATGAATCAGGATGCACGCAGAATTTAGTGATGCCTACCACTTCTTCATCCAACCCAAGGTCGCAGAGCAATTCAGTTTGCGATGGCACGAGGGAAATTATGCGGCGGGGCGGATAACTGATGACTACCTCATTGCCCATCATATCCGTGAATGATCGCCGCGCCATTACCTGAATCGTTTGTAATAGAAAACCAGGAAAACACTAAATAAACCATCAAGCAGGAACATATTGCTCATGTAGAGTACAGATAATTTACTATTTCTTACAGCAAGATAAATGGATGCATTGATTAAAGTCAGTATTATGTAACCTGTGGCGCCCCATTTTCGGAAATCGCAGGCTGCAAGCCAAAAGAGGGTGTAGCCGGCCAGCCACAATACCTGCAGCCATTCTATACCAGGAAAGTGCAGCGATCTGTCGTCCCAAATCGTCCAGAGAAGCCACAATACATGAAACAGCCCCACCGCCGGAAACAGTATAGGCGGCCTTCGCACCATGTCTATGACTAACTCTTTAAAACTGCGCACGCAATGAAATTTATTAGGGAAAAAAGTAACAATCTGGCACCGAATCTATCGAATCACAAATCATTGAGTCATCGGGTAATTGAGCCATTAAATCACCCTTTGCTAAACGCATTCAGTATGTCATACTTTGTAAGTATGCTATATTGGCCGCTCTCATCGCGTGTCAAAACTGCTCCATTATCTTTGTTTATGTAATGTGTCAGGCGTTCCAGCGGGGTATCCATATCCACCACGGGTAATGGTGCATCCATTACATCTGCTATTAGTTGATCTCGCACATCAGCCTCCTCTATTAGTTTTTTAAACAGGCTGCCTTGTGTTATGCTGCCCGTCATTTCGCCATCCAGCATCACTGGTATTTGTTCTATATCGTATTTCTTCATCAGTTCCAGCGCATCTATCACTTTGCTGTTCTCATCTATGGTAACAAGCCTTCTGCGTCCCAGTCCGCCCATCAGGTCACGTACTGTGTCCACCTCCAGGAAGCCGCGGTCCATCATCCATTCGTCATTATATATCTTAGCTACATACCTGCTGCCATGGTCGTGGAATATTACTACCACTACATCATCCTTAGTTAGTTTGTCCTTCATCTGGCGCAATCCTGCTATCACAGATCCACCGGAATAGCCTACGAAAATGCCCTCTTCCCGTGTTATCCTGCGGGCCATTATGGCTCCGTCCTTGTCTGTTACCTTTTCAAAATGATCCAATGCCTTGCGGTCATAATTCTGGGGCAGAAAGTCTTCTCCAAATCCTTCTGATATATAAGGGTGTACTTCGCCCATATCCAGTTCCCCGGTATCAAACCATTTTTTCAGCAGGCTGCCGTATGTATCAATTGCCCACACTTTTATATTTGGATTTTGTTCCTTCAGGTACAATCCCGTGCCCACTATAGTGCCGCCGGTGCCAGCCGCCACTACCAGGTGGGTTATTTTTCCTTCTGTTTGTTTCCATATCTCCGGGCCTGTTTGCTCATAGTGCGCCAGCCTGTTAGCCAGGTTATCATATTGGTTCACATACCAGCTATTAGGTATCTCGCGCTGCAGGCGGCGGGCTACCTGGTAGTAGCTTCGCGGGTCTTCGGGATCCACATTGGTGGGGCAAACTATTACTTCTGCGCCATGCGCTTTTAGTATATCTGCTTTTTCCTTGCTTTGCTTGTCGGTAGTGGCGAAGATGCACTTGTAGCCTTTTATGATGGCCGCCAGCGCCAGGCCCATGCCGGTATTGCCGCTGGTGCCTTCTATGATAGTGCCGCCAGGTTTTATTTTTCCTTCCTGTTCGGCCACCTCCAGCATCTTTACTGCCATACGGTCTTTAATGCTGTTGCCGGGATTAAAAGTTTCCACCTTTGCATAAACTTTGCAGGGTAGGTCGGCTACTACACGGTTCAGGCGCACAAGGGGAGTGTTCCCTATTGTCTGGAGTATATTATCATAAACGCGATCTGCCATAAATCATTTTATTTGGCAAGCCTCACGAAATTGCAATGACTTGCGGGCACGAAGGTAAAAAATTAAAGGAATTTAAGGTTGGCAAAAACAAACCAGTACGATCTCCAACAATAGGAAAGTACTCAAAGTCCGACGCAGGTAAGGAAAGAAAACCTCCCTGACGTTCGGGAAGCCAAAAGTTACTCCCAGGGAAAGCTATGAGATATCATGCCGGAACTAAAACACGAAAGCCCCGGAAATCTTCTCCAGGGCTTTCGCTAAAACCAGACGTATCCTTAATAATACTTGCCCATCATTATAAGGCTATAAATAAGGCCAGGGAAGTAAAATAATATGTAAAGTACCAAAGAAAGCACCCATTCATAACCGCCAAAGTCATCATTCAATCCCATTGCCAGCCAGCCAAGTGCTATAACACACAGCAGAATGTAAGCAAAGGGAGGCATAGCTGTTGCCCGCCTTGGGTTGACGATTTTATTGATGAGGTTTGAAAAAGCGGAATGCTTTTTAGTCCGTGTTATCGTTTCTTCCCGCTGCACAATGCTATTGTCACTACCCGGGGCCGGTGTGGCAATTGTTGCGACAGTCGGTGCAGGCTGAGTGGCGATTTCAGTTACAGCTCCTTTTTTCACTGGAAAGGCTGCTTTGCTTTCATTGGTTTTTAACAATATTGCTGAAAGCATAAAGGCAAAAATGAATAAAGCTTTTTTCATGTTCAGAAAGTTAGTTTATAAAGTTTAAATCGTCACAAAAATCGTTCCATGATTTTAATATAAAAATCGTATCAATATATTATAGAGTTAAACAATTAGAATAAATATTCCGGTTTATATGCCACAATTAGAAGAAATCGTAGTCTCTGCGACTGGCATTCAGCCTGATGCCGAAGTAGAAATAAGTGGTTGGAAGATCAACACCGATAGTGGTGCCTGTGGAAGAAGATGATTGTCCTTTATAGTCTGATTGGTAGTCGCGGTGGGTGGCACCAAGGTCTATGTATAGATTCCTTTTCAGTTGGTAAGAAATATTGAGGTTGAGAAGTGCGCACCAGGTTTGCACGCCATTAATATTATCCACACCATTGTTTGAATACCGCGTGTTGTAGTTAAGGAAGATGCTGTTGCCGTAGTTCGCTTTGCCGGTATCTGCCCCTTTTACATAATACATACCTTTTACGCTAATGGTAAAATCTTTCACAGGCTGGTAGCGGGCTATTCCTATTAGTTGCTCAAAGCCGGCGCCAAGCGGATTGGCCAGCGGTTGGTTATAGTTTGTATAGTTGGCTATGGTATCGTAGTGCGTATAAGTATAAGGGCGCACAACGTTTAGCTCGCCTTGCAGGTCAAGGTTCTTAATTGAGAAGGCATCGAAATATTTTCCGCCCAGTTGCATAGCCCATTTATTTGCCCAGAAACCATCGTTGCTGAAGAAGTCTTTCGGTTTAAATTCATCAAAAAGGAACTGACCATACAACTGGAAGTGATGAGCGATGATAGCCTTGAAGTTATACCCCGCCAGTTCGTTGTCCGGACTGCCATTGGCCTGTTCAAGTGTGCGATAGTAAATGATCGGGTTCATATAGCCTATATCGTAATAGTCAGCGGTGCCCGCTATTACAGCCTCGAAGAAGCCAATATTCAACCATTTGGTTACATTGAGGCTTAACTGATGGAAACTGGCGAATTTATGTGGCAGGTCGCCATTGCGGTTTATAAATTGAGGTGTTAACCTCACGAATAGATTTTGATAGTTGAACTTCCAGATGTTGGTGGTCAGTTTCAGGAAGGGGTAGCTGGATGAAAAATCGCTGAGGAATACACTGGAAACACCATCGCCGATAAAGTTCTTGCCGTACCCGAAAGTGGTGTTCAAGTGATTCTTTACAATAGCGAAATCGAAATAACCACTCGCCTGCAAATAATTGTAACCGCCATTTTTCGCGACATAGTAATCTGCTTCAGGCACTGCTTTGCGCGATTGTATGTAGTTATTAATGAAAGACGGGGGCATTTCATCATTGCCGGTGCAGGCAGTATAGAAGCCTATTTTCTTTGATATCCAGCCGCGCGCTTCAAAACCGCGGCTGTTGGTTTGCAGCAGCGATGAGTTATTTTGTTCCTTCAGTCCCTGTAAGCTTAGGACCGGGTTTATGACGAGAAAAAAATCGGAGGTTTTGACGTAAACAAAATCATACTGCTTGCGATAGAAATTTTTCAGCACCGGATGCCGGGAGTCTATCGCTCCATTGCCATCGGAGGTCCATTCTCCATTTTCAGACAGCATCTGTTGCATGTTGTATTTGTCGATACTGCTCAGATGTTTATTGGTTGTATCTGCTTGCTGTAAAAACTGTATCGCTCTTTTCCGCGATGCCGGTTTGTCTGTTTCGCAAAGTGTATCAGACAGCTTGCCAGATACGGTTTCCAGCCTGTCAAGCAGATAATAGTCATCTGACCCAAGTGGTATAAAAGTGGTTTGGGCTTTGCAGGCAAACGCAACTATTAGTAGCGGGAAAAGGACTGAAAATCTTTTGTACATTTTTATGTTTTGATCGCCCTACGAATGGCATATTAAATTTCCTCTGTTGCTGCTTCAAGGCTCTTCATGAGCTTCAGTTGAAACAGTATTTTCCAGAGCCCAAATGCTGAGAAGATGAACAGGAATCCGATTGCAGGTACCAAGTATCTCAGAAGCGGCAGGAACATTACCGCTGTGAACCAGTTGAGCAGGATGAACAGTACAAAAAACCATTTGGATGGCATATTGCTTCTTATCTTAAATGCTACAAATAGCCCGATAATACACAATAAGAGATAGAATGACACCAGCAGCTTATTAAACAACTCATACCTTGGGTTCTGACTTTCTACCCCATACCAGAAACGTAATGTCTTTATGTAATACAGCTTGATGACCGTCATGGGTGACTTATTGAATTCGTCTTTGATAAACAAATGAACGTCATCGGCAGTGAGAAAGTGGTCGTAGTTTTTATAGAATCGTTGCAGCAGGGAATCAACATCTGCGGGTAGATGCAGCTTTTGGCGATAGGCTTTTTTATTGAAGCTCATGCCATCGCGTGTGGCATAAACGCCAGCGCTGGAAAGTGGCAGCACCTTATTGTTATATACGTGCATAGCATACTCCCAGGGAGATATGACCGCAATAGAAGAAATAGCAATGAGCAACGAGAAAATGAATTTGTTGTAGAGTGTGGTGCGGAAAGCGAGTACAATAAATGCTACAATCAGAAATTCGTAGAGCAGGCCGATAGGACGAGACAACATGCAAAATCCCAGTGCCACGCCTATTGCTATATATCGTATTAATTTTTTATCGCCCGACCTATACTCCTTTATAAGCAGGTAAACGGCTATATGAGTAAAGAAAATGAACATCGGTTCGCTTATTAGTTTCAAAGGCAGTACGCCAATGAATGGGCAGGTTGCAAACAGGATACAGGTAATAAAGCTCACAGACCGATAACCAAATACATTAGAAATATGATACAGCATCACGTTGGATAGAGAAACTATTACCATAATGAACAGCATATAGCTATAGACCTGGCTCAGGTGCAGCAAAGCCGCAATCTTTGTAACGATAAAAAAGGTGAACGCTGTCAACGGCGGATGCCGGTCCATCAGGTGATTACTGCTATTGAGAAAGTAATGACCACTAAAAAGCGAGTTAACCTGTGGAGTATAATCACCATTAATATACTCCCTTACATTCCCCGGAATAGCGAAGAAAAAAAACAGCAGGCAGATGAATGTAAAAATGAATACAACTGCGTTAGTATTACGAAAGTACTTATAGTTAACAAGAGGCATGCCCATATTCTTTTTAATTCAACTGGCGGGTAAAGTGGAGTAGGTCAATCGGTGAACCAGGAAAACACGCTGAGAATGGAATCCTATCCCACATAACTTTTGTTGGCGATACTATATATGGTCTTAAAAATGATTCGGAAGTAATTACCAATAGTAGGGTCTTCAATAAAGACATGGTTGAGTTCAATTTTCTTTGGCATTATATGTTCGATGTAGAATTTTTCCGGGTTTGCCTGTTTTTCAAGTAGCGTATTTTCGTTTCTATACTCCACAGAAGCCAGGTCTGTTACTCCAGGTCGCACGCTGAGTATTCTTCGTTGTTCTGGCGTATAGAGGTCGACGTATTTTTTTACCTCCGGCCTGGGCCCTACAATGCTCATTTCGCCTATCAGCACGTTCCACAATTGTGGCAATTCGTCGAGCTTGTATTTTCTCAAGGTCCGGCCCAACTTGGTAATGCGGGGGTCTCTGTGCCCCACAGTCAGCAGTAATCCTTTTTTATCGGAATTTACGTGCATCGTACGAACCTTCAGCAGGAAAAATTCCTTACCATCTTTCCCTACACGTTTCTGTTTGTAAATGAAAGGTCCCTTTGAATTTAACTTAACCAGTATTGCGAGTATTACAAAAACCGGGCTTAAGATAATTAGGCCAAGCGAACAAAATAATATATCGAAAAACCTGGTCATGGGGGCAAATAAATCTAAAGATAATAGTTAATTCCTTTAGAGCGATTTTAGGCTATGTTAATATAAATTAAATTATGTATAAAGCAATGTGATACTGATACATAATGCAATACATCGACATAGACAAACGGATAATTTTAATAATTAAATAAAAAGGAAAAGGTGTTTTAGGCAGGGTTTATCACTTCATTGTACGCTTTCTCAATTTGCTCCTCAATATAGGCGCATTGTACATCAGTCAGTTGCGGGTAGATAGGAAGGGATATTTCATGCCGGTAATTGTGAAATGCCCGGGGATAATCTTCAATATTATAACCAAGTCCTTTGAACAATGAAAGCATAGGCATAGGTATAAAATGAACATTAGTGGCAACACCGGCATCGGCCATTTTCTGAATGATACTGTCTCTCTGGTCTTCAGAAATATTCTTTATCCGCAGTGGAAAAAGATGGAAAGAAGATTTGCAGTTATTTTCATCTGAGGGGGGTATTATAGCCCAGTCTTTCTTTGCGAAAAAAGAAGCATAGTGTCTGAAGACCCGCTCGCGTTCCGGCATCAGCAAGCCGGGATACTTCTTTAGTTGCGCCAGGCCAATTGCAGCGCAAACATCAGGCATATTGATTTTGAGTCCCTGTGATATAATATCATATTTCCAGCCACCACCCTGCGATTTGGTAAATGCGTCTTTCGTTTGGCCGTTCAGAGAATTCAGCTTCATCCATTTGTAGACATCTTCATTGCTGAAAGGAACTGGGAGGTTCAGGCAAATAATTCCACCTTCGGCCGTAGTAACGTTTTTAACTGCATGCAGCGAAAAGATAGTGATATCAGAAGCCAAAGCCGCAGGTTGGTTTTTATATATAGCGCCCATTGAGTGAGCCGCGTCAGCTATAAGGACAGGGCGGCCGAATTGCCGCTGAACATCGTTGCCCGCAATAAAATTATTGGTTACTTCAGGAGCATTGATAATCCTCTTTATCGCGTCATAATCGCATGGCCAGCCTGCAATGTCCACAGCAAGAATGGCTTTTGTAGCAGGTGTAATTGCTTTTTCAATTTGTACCGGGTCGATGGTGAAATCATCCTGTATGTCTACCATAACCGGCCTGGCGCCCACATGTAATATAGCGAGCGCAGTAGCAGAATAAGTATATGCAGGCAATATAACTTCATCGCCCGGCCCTATGCCCAGCCATTTTAACACAAGCGCGGCTCCGGATGTCCAGGAGTTTACACAAATAGCATTTTCAACATTAACTAATTTCGCAGACAGTTGTTCCAGATCTCTTACCTTAGGCCCGCTTGTTATCCATCCACTTCTAAGACTTTCCAACACTTCATTTTCAATATCTTCATCTATGAACGGCGGTGAGAACGGAATATTTACCGGCAAGCTCTCCAATACTTTATTTTCAGTATCCTGTTTAATTATAGTAGATGGTGAAGGTGTTTTCATTGAAATTTTTTTATTATATATGCCACTATCACAATGTTCAAATTATATAATAAACCAAACCTGTAAATGTCACCCACAATGCAAATTAAGCAACACTAAAAATTGGCTTTTAATATCTTATTTATGAATCATAGATGACCCGGCAGTACTATAAATTTTTGCAAAAGTAAACAAAAAAAATTACCTATAATGTAAAATTAAATCAACTGATAATGATAACAATAGTTTAACAATTATTGCATTTAATTTATGAATCACATAAAAAGACATTTCAATTATTTGTACTTTTTTGTCCCTGAATAAATGCAATATATTTATATGATGGTGGAAAAATGTTTAACAGATATTTGTTTAGTGAAAATATCAAACGATTCAAATACTTGTTTTTTGAAGTAGTAGGGATGACGCCAAAAGTTTTTATCTCGACATTAGAAAATTGTTTAAATAAATTGTTTAGGTCAGCTATATTAAAATAATACCAGCCTTTTTGTTTTCCCAACAATTTTCTAACCTGGTGTAATAAAATACTGCCCTGTATATTTTCGGCGAATAAAATATAGCCACCCGGCTTTAGCAAATTGTATATATTTTTTATGGCATTTTCGCGGGTTTCTGACGTTCTGGTAGTAGCGTTCTTATAGTCGGACTTTATCCCTCCCAATACCGATTTAGCGATAATAAGATCATATTTATTGTTTCCGTCTAAACTATTTACAACATCGAAACTGCCGTAAGTTATTCTATCTGCTACACCATATCGTTTGTGCATCTCAACCGCGGCATCTGTTGGCTTCACTCTGTCGGTGCATTCAACATGAAACCCCTGCATTGCTAACCAGAGTGAGAGGCCGCCATTCCTTTCGCCAAAGGCCAGTATTTTGCCGCCAGGGGGTAGCTTTTTCAAAATCGGTCCCCAATAAGTAATTAATTGGGACCAATTGAGAATGTCCCATTCTATAATATCGGCAATGGCATTATCGGTTATTGTGCTCATTTTTTAAGTCGGCTAATGATTTTTATTTGCCTGGTTATAGAGAGTTTAAAAGAAATGAATTTAGCTTTTCAATTTGTTTATCCCTATTAAAAACATGCGTGGCAGCGTGAAGGCAATTATTTCTTATTAGCTCCAGTTGAGTTTTATTCATTAAAGTTATCTCTTTTATTTTAGACATAATGGCACCATAATCAGATGGGTCACAGACCCAGCCGGTATTATACTCTTTAATAATTTCGGCACCTTCGCCGCCACCGGTAAAAATGATGGGCAAGCCAGCGGCCATTGCTTCATATATTTTTGAAGGTACAGCTCCGTAAATAGGTTTTATCAAAGGAATTAAAGTCAGATCGTATTGCATGATTGTCTGCGGTATTAAATTTCTACTTACCGCGGAATGGAGGAAGATGCCGGTGTGCGGATTTGCCTCCAGGTATTGAATAATTTCCTGTTTTTCAGCACCCTCCCCATAAATGTGGAATTCAACATTCAATTGGTGAAAATCTATGTTTTTGCACATGTCAGATATTCCTTGTGCGATCCCTAACAGACCAGCATAAACAATTTTCAGTTTGTCATTTTTGTGATCTGGATTCAAGGTCACCGATTCGAAGCGCTTTATGTAAACCCCATTCCTGAATAAATGTGTTTTGCGACTACCTTTTGCCGTCAACGCGTCAACAATCTGCTGCGACTGGCCAATACACGCAAAGGATTTTTTATACAGGAATTGCTCCAGGTTTTCAAGGCGTTTGTACAAAAAACCTTTTGATATAGCACCCAATTCGAAAGCAGAGAGTGGCCACAGGTCCGAAACATTCATGATATGCTTTGCACCTGTGAGCTTTGAAAGCATCAAGCCGGTAAATGCCAGTGTTAAAGGCGGAGACTCCGTGAAAATATAGTTGGGCCGGAATTTGAGCAATTTGAACAATGAAAAGAACGATGTGAAACTAAACGAAAGCATGCTAACAATGCGCGGTAATGCTTTTCTTGAATTGGAAGCATATAGCGTGTAACGATGCACCTCAATTCCGTCATGAGTATCACTGACAGAGAATTTGCCTTTGTATGTGCCAAATATTTTCCCCGTGGGATAGTTGGGCATGGCTGTAATAACAATAACCTCCCAACCCAATTGTCTTAAACCTACCGCCGTCTCGTACAAGCGGGATTGCGGAGCGCCCATCTCCGGAGGGAAATATTGTGATAGTATAACTATTTTTTTAGGCATTCTTTCAGAATAATTATAGAAATTTTTGATTGAGGCGGTCTTGCATGTAGCCTGTATGCTTACCTTTTTTTGAGGATTCTCATTTGAATTAAATGATGTTCAGAAACGGTCAGAATGCTTTGGGTAATTTAGACATGATGATCTGTGGTTTACCTGAAGCTGTAGGAGGTATTTTTTCAACTAAAGTGAACTTCATTGGAAAAATCTCAGTGGCCAGCTCATAAATTTTGTTTTTTACTTTTTCCAAAACATCAGTATGAAATTCTTTTGAAGGAATTACCTCTATTTCTATATTTTCAATGCTGTGCTGTATTACCCTGAACTGCTTAATCTCCGGTACGTGCTCAAATATGCCGGTAAAGAAATGGACAATTAATTTTTTCCCGGATGGTGTAACAACAATATCGGTATCCCTTCCAATGATTTTTTCCAGCATGGGTAATTTTCTATTGCATTGACAGGCATCGCCGGTCTTTTTTCTTATCGCGATGTCGCCGAGATAATACCTGATGAGGGGCATAGTATAAGCGTCGAGCCGGGTTACAACAACGAACCCTTGCTCTCCGGGCGCCACCTCATTGCCATTTGCATCAAGTAGTTCCAGGTAAACGTGCGGAGACAAGATATGCTGGTTGCCGTATTCGCAGGCTCCGGAAATTACGATGCCCTCAGTGCAGCCGTAAGTCTCAAATACTTTAGTATGAAATACTTCTTCGATAGTCTTACGATAGTGCGGAAACATTTTGTCTCCCCATGAAATCACCGACTTGAATTTAACATTCGTTATACCAGCCTCCTTAGCAAAATTTGCATACTCATACAAACCTGAGGCATACCCACCAAAGAAATCATGTCGTTTGCCCTTAAATGCATTCAAAACCACTTCCCGGTCAATATTAAAAGCCTGCTGATATTCGGTTCTGAGAATAATATCCTTTATTTTTTTTACCCTGCTTCTTTGTATGGTCATGCCCAGTTGAAGAATTGTATCTCCAAGCCTGTAGCCGGCCCATTCCCATAACAGAATAAGCGTGGCCTGGGAATAAGCATTTTCCTTTTTAGACATGTAAATTGTGCCCTGGATTCCGGAAGATCCGCTACTGGATTCCTTTACCAGGTCCTTTGTATCGCCATTAGTCAACATCAAATCATTGAGGTTGTCTTTTATCTTCTGCTTTGTTAGTATAGGGAATTGCTTTAGCCACTTGTACGGATCAGTATCGCGGGGGACATTGAGCCCTTTGTAATAATTAATATTGGCGGTTGCATGTTTTAATAGCTGATCTAATGAAATCCTTTGCTTGTCAGCCAATTGTTCCTCGCTTAGGTACTGGAAGCTTCTCCAGTGCTTTAGGCCTTCAATAAAAGATGTTTGTAAAATTTTATCTCCTAACGGAAGTACAACCCGCTCCATTAGTTTATTGTACAAATTACTCATGATTTCTTACGGCTCAGTCTTAATATAATTAGCTAAGATTCGGTAATAATAATTCATTCCATTTTTTCCTTATGTTGCTCCAATCGTATAGTTCTGAAGAAAGCCGGGCGTTTTTACTTAATGCTCCCGTTAACTGAGGATCATTTAGCAATTTGACAATTGCATCACACATTTCGTCTTCTTTGCCCGGATTAACGAGCAAGCCATTTTTTTCGTTATTGATCAGGTAAGGCACTCCTCCTACATTTGTACTAACGACAGGCATCCCCAATGCCATGGCCTCAAGAACACTGATTGGAAGATTGTCGAAGTTTGTAGTGTTGATAAATATGTCGTGTTTTTCCGATACCAGTCGCCAATCTTCTTTGCTTAGTTTACCAGTAAAAGTAACTTTGTCATCCAGTCCCAACTCGGTAGACAGTTTTCTGCACAGATCATAACTTGCATCTTTTTTTGGCCCGACCATAGTCAGTGTAATAGCAGGGTATTGTACTGATAATTTTTTCGTGACGCGAAGTGCGAGTTGCGGATTATAGACCGTATGAAAAGCCCTGACCCATAAAAGCCGCGGCCCAGCTTTGTCTCTTTGTAGAAACTTATACAGACGCAGATCTATGTTATTTGGAATTAGTGTGTACCTGTAACTTCTTCCTTCCATACTGTTTTTCATGTAATCCGAAACGATAACATTAGTAAGGCTATTGCAGAAAACCTGGTCGGTTAATTTCTTAGAGTTAGCTATTCTCTCCGGTAAATTGCCTCCCCGTAGTATAGGTATGTATTTTATGCCGAGCAATCTGCACAATTGTGCGGAAGCCCAGGCATAATAAAAAGCGCTGGAGCTATAGGTGTCTATTAAAACGATACCGACACTTCTTCGATTGCGGAATATGCTGAACAACATCGCAAATAACCTAAGTACTTGATTCTTCTGGTCACTGGAATATAAAAGTTCGTACCCTTCACCTTCCAATAAAGGCCCAAGTGTTTCGATACTCGACAATGAGAAGCCATGCTTTGCGAGTTTATTACCTATATAGAGTATTTTTTTTTTGTTTTTTATCATGCAGCGGAGTCGATCCGATTAACAGGATTAGAGAAAGCAATAGTGTTTCTCCGTTTTTTGGTATCAATGATATAATGCACCGGCATAGCGCCAAGCACATAAAGCGCGATGGTAGTATTTGTTCGCATTGCCGCATGAAAGGTGGTGAGCAATGCTAACGTAAACAGCCCGGCAGAAATAGCTTTTCCCTTTTTAGACCTGATATTGCTAACGCGGCCAATAGAAAACAACACCAAAATTATAACCACCAACAGGCCACCAATACCGTGTTCGCTCAATAAGCGGGAAAATTCAACATGCGCAATCACCTCAAAGCCTCCATATTTTTCACGTAGATACCTGGCTTGTCCGGGTCCTACCCCCAAAAGTGGATAATCAACAAATATTTTAAGGTCTGTTGTGGCTATTTCAAATCTTCCATTCGTAAAAGTGTTTACGGTTTTCTCTTTTTCTCCGCTTAGCGTACCCTTTGTATCTCCTTTGTATCTCTGCAATAAATGATCACCCGACAGCTTATTCGCGAAATAAAATACGCCGGCACCGCACACCGCAGTAATAAACAGCACAAAAAGTGACTGAACAATAGCTTTTTTGCTTTTAAAAATTATCGGAATGAGCAGTATCAATACCGACGTTACGGCTACGATCATTCCGCCCCTGGAAAAAGTCAATAAGCCTCTTAAAAAAACATAGCCGATAATCACATAATTTACTGCTACAGGCTTAAATATTGGCCTGTTTAACACTACAGGAATAAAAATAAGAAATATTGCGGCCCCTAAAATAGTTGAAACCTGGTTTGGAGCAAACCCCACTGCGCCCACGTTGAAATTGACACTGTCGTAATCCGGAGTTTTCAGGGTAATACTGATTATCACAGGGATAATCATGTAAACTGAAAAAGTGACGCACCTCAGCAACTGGTTTTCTGTCCATCTTTCCTTTGCAGCAAATAATAGCAGGAGAGCTATCGCGACAACACCCACTACATTAAAAACCCAATCCTCGTAATTAAATGGCACGGTAATGAGGGCATAAATAAAACTGGGCAATAATACAAGCAATAGAATTTTGCCGGTGTGATACATCGTTGGTTTGCTTTTTTCCCTAAACCAAACCAAAAAAAGCAACACTATGGAAAGCAATATAAAGTACTTCCCCAATTCAATAGGCAAGAGCGGCGCCCTTGCCATCCTACCCCAGATTTCCATAAATGGAGAAGCGATTGCTGCTTCCCAAATCCTGAATTTATTATTCTTTGTTAGACCACTAACGGCATATAAAATAAAGAAAACCCAGGCGAGTGTCACTAATACATGCAAAGAGGATGCAAGTATTCCGTAGGCAATAAATAAAAGCAAGAATCGCCAATTACTATTATTTTCTCTCTTTTTCAAATTCTGCGTGCTGGCAATAGTCCTTTAATATAGTTTCATTCAAGTGTTTAACATACCACTCATATGTAAAGCTGTTTGCAAAATTGTGCGCTTCGGCAGCCTTAGCATTTAGGCTGGCTGAATCGCTAAAATCAAGGGTTTTAAAAAATGTTTCAAAAGTCCCATTTTTTTTATTCCATAAAAATCCGTTGCCGGCATTTATATATTGGCCTATACAAGAAACATCGGACACTATCGGTATGCATCCAAAATTTGCAGCTTCAGCAATGACTTTGGGAAATCCTTCTGACTCACTGGGAAGAACTATAAAGTGAGACTTCTTATATATTTCGAATAGTTTTTCCCGTGGCATAGCGCCGTGAATATTGACAGTGAAAGGCAGGTCTTTTGAAGAATTTTTTATTTGCTGCATGCCAACTCCTTCCCCAACAATTTCCAGCTTCGCAATTTTAGATACATCCGGGTAATCTTTCAATGCATTTAAAATGCTGAAGACACCTTTTTCATTTTCCAAACGCCCGACAAAACAAAATGTGTAGGGTGGAGAAAATGATTTGTCTTTTAAACACAATGCCCCATTTTCTCTGTCGGCATTTCCCAAACAAGGGTTTTCAAATGTATAGCATTTTGAGGGTTGATCCGGCCACTTCCCGTTAATTGTTATGGGTCTCTTTTGAAAATTTAACAACCAATATTTCTGGAGGATATAGGACAGGGCAGGGTTGGGGTGTTCCCAGTTGCCGGCGTATTTATACCATCCTTTTTTTCCGGAAAACAACGTCAAAAAAGGGATTACATAAAGTCCCATGGAAGTAGGAGCCCGAAACTGAAATATATCTGCTTTACGTAACTGGCTGTTGACGGTAGCAAGAATTTTTAGAGCATTGGTGATTATCGATAGCTTTTGCTTAAGGCTTTTTCCGCCATAGGGTGGAATAGGAACAAAATTTACGTTATCGGAATAAGGAACTGCACTATTTGGGGCAGTAACATTATCATGTAAACAACCGATGTGAATTACTGAACCGTACGTATCTGCTAAGAAATTAATTTCTTTAACTGTTGACACAAAGCCCACAATATTTCCATTGGCATCCCGGTAATGGTTGGTATGGGATATAACTAATATGGTCATAATAATCTCTGGGCTAATAAATTCCAATCATGCTTATTGGCCCAATCCTTACAGTTCCTTTTTCTGGCTTCAATGTCGCTATTCAGTATAGTGTCGATACAAGTTAATACCGCCCCGCTATCATGTGGATCGGTTAAATAGCCGTTGAAACCGTCTTTTATTGCATCTTCAATCCCACAGCCTTTACTCCCTATTGCGGGTAAGCCCATTATATTGGCCTCCAAAATGGCAATTCCAAATCCTTCCACTTCACCGTTGGCCTGATTTTCACTTAACATGCAGAATATATCTGCACTTTCATACGCTTTTACCAGCCGTTCGGCACTCAATTTTCCATGAATAGAAATATGTCTTTCAACATTGAGTTCCCTGGCGAGGTTCATAATGGTTTCGGCATTTTTGTCCATGCCCACTATGTGATAATGAGCATCGGGGTATTTTCTCAAAATAACAGGCAGGGCTTTTACAACACAGTGTTGCCCCTTTCTAAATGATATATTACCAACAGTGAGGAGTCCCGGATATCCCTTCCAATCCAATGGATTGCGACTTTGAGATGATGGCCAGTCACTAATATTTAGCCCATTGGGGATTACTCCTGTTTTATTTAATATGCCCGCGTCTTTCGGAAGCAGGGATTTGGTAAAATTAGACACACACCAAATTTTATCAATCGCATGCAGACTTCGGTTAATAAAGTATCGCTGCAATTTTGTAGGAAGCCGTGCCTCTGACCCATGGATAAATCCTTCAACTATTATTTTTTTTCCAAAAAACAATTTAAGCAACCCGCCAACCCAAATAGAAAATTTACCGGTAACGATTATCTTCTTAAATGATTTTTTTTTGATAAGCTTTACCGGACGAATTATTCTGTCTATGTAAGTCAATAGGCCCCTTCGTGAAATGCGGCTTATCTCGAATATTGCCTGGTGATCCTGTATGAATTTGTTTATTTCATTTTCCGATGCGTAGTCGAGATCGCTTATTATTGTAACGCTCACATTATTTGCTATCAAACCTTTTGCAACGCTATAAGCGTGTTTTCCAATACCACCAGGGCCGGGAGGGAATTCAGTACTAATTATCAAATATTGACTCAAGCCGTTAATGGTTGAATTTTGCTCCCCTCTTTCAGCATTTTGCCGGAAATATTCCAGGAGCGGAAAACCTGGAATAAAATAAATGGAAACAGTGGGAACGTGATGATATATGCAAAAAACAGCTTCTTTTTATCGTGTTTGTACCGGTATGGAATTATTGATTGAGGAATGGTGAGCAATAAATTAAGAAGCACATTTCTGCGTTTGAAATATTTTCTGAAGAGGTATAGTACGCTCGGTATAGGCCTGGGAGACGTTATTTTTTTAGGTCTGAACCCATCCCAGCTTCCAATTTGGCGCAATCCCCCTTCTTTTACTTTCAGATGTATACGATCCCCTACAGGATTACTGATACTCTTAAAACCGGCCAAAAATATCCGATACCCAAACTCAGCATCGCCCATTCTTTGCTTGTTAAACTGCTCGTCGAAAAGCCCGACTTTCCTAAAAACATCTCTCTTTACGAGAGCATTGCCGGAGTCAAATTGATCGGCCCAACGGAATATCTTATACGAGTCCTGTATTTTCCCGTTGGGGGCCAGGGAGACACCGGCGGAAATATCACAATTGAAGTAGAAAAGACATTTTAAATGATTAAGTATCCAGTCAGGTTTCACCCGCGAGTCATCGTCAAAAAAAAGCAGGTATTCGGCATCGCTTAGTTTAACTGCATTATTACGGGCTGTCCATAACAGCTTTTCTTTTTGCTCTATTAGCTTTATGTCCAGTTTAAATTGCTTATAGAATTCCTTGTCGACAGGCTCACTCTGGTCCACTATGATAACATCAAAATTCCTGTAGTTCTGTAATTCCAGATCTTTAAGCACGTCAAGCAAATAAATATACCTGTTCAGCGTGGGGATGATTACAGAGACCTTTGGCTCATCCGCACGAAAAGAATACGAAGAGCTATCGAAATTGCTTCTGTTTAGCTGTTTTTCATATCGCTTATATTTTGGAACACCTTTTATTTTTGCATATGCACTTAGTTCTCTGAATGGATTTCTAAAAGAGAGAATTCTCACAAGCAAAATATACAGCGCCCATTTTTTCCCCCAGAACTTTGTAATAAAGTAATACTCATCGTTTATGGTTGGTTTTCCGAAAGACTTTATTTTTTCGACAGTTTCTGTTGAAACCATGGCTACTTCCCCTTTATGCCATACTCTAAATCCTATATCTGCCCACTTCGCAGCCTGTGTTTCGTAATTGTTATCTTCTTCTTCGCCAACAGCGCCTTGCATTGGTGCTAAATCTGGATGATAATAAATAGACGAGAATTCTACGGAATTTTCCGGGGTCAAATTAAACGTCCAGGTTGGCTGAACATAATTTATGAAATCAAACAGCATTTACGAAAATTTAGGATAGCAAGCCATCGCCATCATATAGGTCGACATGCACTTTTTCAATGCCGTCAAACAAATTATCTTTTGAGTAAACAGAAAAATTCTTTTTTGTTTTCAAAGGCTTCAGTAAAAACGATTTAAAGAGCTGATTTTCCGAATCGGAATTTGCAAAGATTTTTAATAACCCGATTGAAGTATTTCTTTCTTTTTTCAGCAAAAACTTAATGCCTGAAGCAAAGTCTTTTTTAGTTTCAAAAAAGTGTTCGAAAACACTGATCCTGTTCCCGCTCACCACATATACTATATAACTTCCATTACTTTCTGAAACGAGATATTTCATTTCCCGCTTTGCATATTCAGGTGGGTTATTTCTCCAGTCCATGAAATTCTTATCATGAAGAATGTAGGGAATATCCAGCTTTTTCTTCCTGCTGGCTATTCGTTCAACAATAATTTTCTGATTTGCAAATGCCCATTTTTGAGAGCCATACAGACCAAACCTTGCCGTGCTAAAAAGCGTCCATAAGGGGTTAATGAAAATTGAAGCTAAATCAATGATTTTTACAACGCCTTTACTGAACTGTCTTATTTTCAGCAGATCGTTAATTTTAACCGGAAAGAAAAAGGATGTTGCTCCATCCAGTGTTATCCAACCTAGTTTCTGTTTGTATTTGTTAGATTCTTCCGATCCACTGGTTCCGGCGATCATCGGGTAGTTCTCCATGGCAAAAATTTCGATTGCAGCACCCAACCCGATATTCTTATAGATTTGATCAATCATAAAGTTGCATCCCCAAAAACAGTCGTATACCTTGTTTTTTATCACAATTTTGGATGGCAAAAGGCCAATTTGACCAACAATGGCACCGTTGAACCTGCAGATAACAATATTTATTTCGTCATTTCCCCGGCTGCCGTACTTCCATGTATTATAGAAGAAGTCTGCCTTCCTCGGTGAGTTCGGCCAGTTCCGTTTAACAAATTCTATATGCGCTTCTTCGTCTGATTTTTTTAAGAATGAAAATGAAAATCCTTGTTTTATTAGAACATTTAGCAACCGGGTATTATTCATAACTACAGTAAATTGTTTTCACTGGAAGCGGCTGACAGGAGTTGCGGTAAAATCAATCAGGAGATATTAATACTTCGCCCCCCGTCCACTACCATTTGCTGGCCGGTGATCCATTTAGATTTTTCGGAAAGCAAGAATTCAACCATATTGGCAATATCTTCCGGCCGCCCGGTTTTCAGGGGATATTGGCTTAAAGTTCTCTCCAGCAGAAAAGGGTCTTTAAATATGCCTTCCGACATATTGGTCTCAACTAAGCCCGGAAGTATGGAATTGACTCGTACAGCAGGTGCTAATTCTACCGCGAGGGATCTCATCAGTCCATCGAGCGCGGCTTTTGTTGCCGAATACATGTTGTAGCCCCTGGCTCCAAACTCACCGAGAACAGCCGATATGAGAATAATATTTTTTAGATAAGTTTCATTGTTCTTCTTTTTCAGCAAAAGCGCAATGATCTCAGCGGCGGAGAAAAAGTTAGTATTGAATATTTGTAAAGAGCTTTTGTAATCCATGTTTTTCATGTGTGCTATCTTTACAGCACCAGCGCAGTGAATAAAACCGGTTACTTTTAAATCATTTTTTTGCAGGAAAAGCTCAAGTGACTCTTTTATGCCAGCTACGTTCTCAAGGTCATATTCCCATAAAAATTGAGTTCCCTTATTACTACATTGCTCCAAGGTCGCTTTCAGTCTGTCACTATTCCTGCCGCACAGAATAAGATGATTGCCTTCAGATAGCTTGGCAGCTATTTCACGGCCAATGCCCGAACTTGCTCCCGTAACTAAAGTACAAAGCGTACTCATTAACTCATTTTAGATTTAATGTAATTCTTCAACTCGCCTACTGTATTGAGCGATACAAGCTCTTCAGCAGTTAAATTAACATTGTAATCAGCGTCAATCATTGCGATCATCGACAAGGAGGTCAATGAATCCCATTCATCAAATTCCTTAAGCGAGTCTGTATCATTTACAGACTGCACTTCAAGTATATCAGCTAATTTCTGATTTAAATCGTTCATAAAATATATTTTAGTAGTCTATCATTTCGCAAAAATCGAGTTTCCCGATTTTTAAAATCATCGAACTCCATGTTAAGCCTACGCCGAAACCTGCGAGACAAATAAGGTACTCACTAGTGCATAACTTTTCTCCCAGGTTGTAAGTAATTGCAGTAGGAATTGTTACACCACTTGCATTGCCAAAATTCTCTACCACATTATTAGGCATTCTTTCGTAAACGACTTTCATTTTATCAGCCAGCTTCTGGAGCATAAATTTATTGGGCTGATGAAACATGAAATAATCTATCGAACTAATGGCTACATTGGCATAAGAAAGAAGGCTATTGACCATGGGGGGAACTTCCGTCTGCACGAAATTAAATACGGCGTCTCCCTTCATTACCAGGTGATCTTTCGACCTGATATTCCCCTTTCCATCATCTTCAAGAATCGCTGTTGCGTCAGAGTGAGGTGTACGCATACCCCCAGCCGGAATTAACAGAGCATCCCAGTTCGTACCATCAAATTTAATGTTTCCGAAAATTTCTGAACTTTTTGAGTCCTTCTCAACAATGGTTATGGAGGCAGCATCGCCAGACAATGGATAACTGTTCCTGTCTTTTTTGCTTACTTTTTTGCTTAAAATATCGGCGTTGATAAGGAGCACCTTATTTATCGACTCCTGGTCTGCGAGCATAAACGCCTGCTGAAGGCCCATCAGAAATCCGGCACAGCCCTGGTTGATATCAACGCAATAAATGTCTTTTTTTAACCCAAGCCTGCCTTGTATGATGACGCTTGTGGCAGGCATTATATAGTCGGGAGTTTGAGTCACCAATACTATTGCGTCTATGTCTTCTTTTTTTAGATGGCCCTTGTCCAGCAGATAATTAACTCCAGATACTGCAAGATCCGAACAACACACATTTTCCCGGACAATGCGATGCCGGTCATACCCCATTATTTTTTTTAACTTAGCCGACTGAGACTCGGTAAAGTTGTAATTCTCCATTTCATCTTCAAACCTTATTTCATCGGGAGGTAATACAGTAAGTATGCCGGTAATTTTTTTACCGCTGAATTTTAAGTTCATATTTTTACCCCATTTTTTCTTAACAGGATATTGATTGATTCAACATTGTTGAAATTTTCAGGAATGATGTCCATTCCATCGATGGAAATATTATATTTTTTATCCAGCTCGGATACAAGGGTAACAATGTCCAGTGAATCAAGGTAACCGTCTCCAATAAAATCATCAGAAGAGTTAAAATCTATTTCGGGCCTGATTGACGACAATATGTCGATGACTTCGCTCATGTTAATTTTTAATGTAGATGTGATCGATAAGGCCATCTGGTTTTAATCCAAAGGACTTATGTAAATTTATTACAGACTTGTTTCTTTCTTCTACCCAAAGGTACATTGATTTTACCTCTTTTTGATTCAGTGTTTTATAAAACTCAAAAAACAGCTTTACGTTAACGACCTCCTCATTAGAAGGGGCGCTATACCCCTGATCGAGGTTGCAGGTTTTTCCATTTATCTTAAAAAGCACAACACCGCTAATGGTTTCATTCTCTTTTATTACCAGCACTTGTTGTTTTCCGATAAGGTCGTTTAACTCGTCCGCTGATGGGAAGTGACCTGTATACTTATCAAGATTGGTATACAGGAGCTTTAATACAGCATCACGGTCAGCTGCAACAGCAAAGTGAATTATGTCTTTAACAGGTGTAGCGGCAAAGAATTTCTCCAGTCGCTGTAAAATCTTATTGTTGTTTTGCAGTGCTGGTTGTTCGCCCGATGGTGCTTGTGTCTTCGGTATATTTACATTGCGAAAACGAAGCATCCGGGCATATGACTGGAAACCGGAATTAATAATGCAATTTTCAATATTATCTATGGGCTGATTTGCCAAATAGTCGATTACGAGCGGCCTTGAACTTACTTTGGACAGCATTCTATTAAATTCTTCCTCATTGATAGAGTAAAAGAAAAGACGGAAAAAATCTGCATCCTTTTCGGTAAAAAAAATAGAATCGTTACCCACCAGGCAATCATACCTTTCCTGTTCATTTTTATGTTGCCAGTAATAATTGGTGATTACAGCGCGGGTTGCCCTTTTTTTGAGGGCATTTACCTGGTTCTTTATTTCATCAATATTTAAAGCAGTGTAATGATCCATTATTTTAGTAAACACGGGTTGAGCTTAAAAGGTAAGAACAGTACCTCCCCAGGAATAGCCGACGCCGAAACCGGCAAGGAGTACTTTGGCATTTTTTTTGATACTGCTTGATTTAACCGCTTCATCAAGCGCGATAGGAATGGTAGAGCAAACTGTATTGCCGCAATGTTCTAAAAACAGGTAAAATTTCTCTTCCGGTATTTTCAGTTTCTTTCTTAGTTGATTCAACATAAACTTATTTGCCTGGTGGAACACGAACAAGTCAATATCAGAATGCTGCAGGTTGTTTTTTGCAAGAACATTGTTTACTAGCATGGGTACATTTTCAAGCGTGAATGTGAAGATTTCAGCGCCGTTCATGAAAAGCGAATTTTCATCGTATGAGTTTCCAAACTCATCAAAATGTAATTCATCTTCTTGTGTTTTCGGATATTTCATTCCTCCTCTTTTTACAATGAGGTTACCAGCTCCCCGTCCATCAGTTCCAAGATCGAAGTTGCCGATTTCCGCAAATCCATCCTCCGCAGAAATGACAGTAGCAGCTGCTGCATCTCCAAAGATCGTTTTGTTGCTTTTATCCTGCGGATGAATAAATTTGCTATATGTCTCCGCTGTGATGAGTAAAACATTTTTTGCAATACCTCCACAAATAAGTCCCTTGGCTACACCTAATCCGTATACATATCCTGAACAGCCTAAATTAAAATCAAGCGCTCCAGCCGTAGTCGGTATTTTCAGCCTGTCCTGGATAATGCAGGCTGTTGTTGGCAAAAAGTAATCAGGACTTTGTGTACAAAACAGTATGAAATCTATTGAATCAGGTGAAATATTATGCTCGCAGAACAGTTGCTCAGCCGCCAGTACTCCCATATCTGACGAAAACATTTCCTTAGCAGCAATATGCCTGTTGAATATCCCGGTCTTGGCGGAGATTTTTTCTACAGACCATTCCGGGAACTCTTCATTAAGCGCCTCATTGCTTAGTATGTCAGGTGGCAGATAATATGATATTGCTTTTATATAAGCTTTCACGTTGAAAAAAATGTTTGTCAAATATTTATGGAAAGTAAAATATTGTTTTACTGAATACTGAAACCACCATCCATAACAAGCGAAGCGCCTGTCATCCACTTACTTGCGTCCGACAATAGAAATGAAATACCATAGGCGACGTCTGCAGGCGTTCCGTATCCCAGTGGGTATAGCTGCTCATTAGCTTTCAGATCTTCTTCAGATACTGTTTCCTGGCCTTGTGTTAGTGGTGACCATACCATACCTGCAGTTATACAATTGGCTCTTACTTTCGTAGCTGCTACCTCAACGGCCAATACCTTGCAGATTGCATTTAATGCTCCTTTCGATGCCGCATAAGAGCTTATCCCCTTATCGGCAATCACATTACCGGCTATAGATGATACAAATACTATAGATCCCCCTTTATTTATTTTTTTATTTTTAATAATCTTTTGACAGAGAACAACCGGGGACTCAAAGTTGATCTGCATGGTACTTTGCAGTTCGTTAGCACTTAAAAACTTAAAAGGCAACCGATTCATTATCCCCGCAGAAAATACAATCCCGTCAATTTTGTCAATTTGAGACACTAATTTATCGAGCGTGCCCTCATTTGTGAGATCCCCGACGAAACAAATATGAGGGTTATCCTTATTTAAATTGCTTAAAGTACGATTTAACCTGTTTTCATCTCTGCCACATATAATCAAGGATGCTCCTAAATTGGAAAGTAATACAGCAGTCTCCATACCAATACCGGATGATGCTCCGGTTATTAGTATTTTTTTGCTTTGAAGACTAAATTTGCTTTCAAACATATGTGTCTGCTATTTCTTTTTACTCTTTATTTTTTCGAAAACATCATTCACAGTAACGCAGTTGCGAATTTCCTCCCCACTTAACTTCACCCCATACTCTTCATCGGCCATTGCGATAATAGACAATGCTATCAACGAACTCCATTCATCTAATTCTCGTATAACAGTTTGCGGTCCTATTTGGTCGGCGGGTGTTTCGTCAAACTGGGATGCAAAATGCTGTATAAATTCCTGCATATTCATAAGCTAACGTATTGAGGAAATATTAAAATTAATTGTTGATAAACGAATTTAACTGGTTCCTGTCGATTTTTCCATTGGGGTTTTTAGGCAGGTTATCGTAAACGTAAAATTGATTGGGAATCATATATTTCGGTAAGAAATCAAGAAGTTTTTTACGAAAATCTGCAATAGCGATTTCTTTACCTTCATAAAACAGGCAAATTTCCTTCTTATCTTTATTATACAGCACGCATGCGTTGTCTATTGTATTGAAGCTATTTACTATTACATGTTCTATTTCACTAAGGTCTATCCGATACCCCAAATGCTTGATCTGGAAATCTTTCCTGCCGACAAACATAATTTGACCGGATTCGTTTCTGTAAACTACATCACCTGTTCTGTAGATCAATTCAGGATAATGAGTATTTAAAGGATTTTGTACAAATGCCTGGGCAGTTTTTTCAGGGTCATTCCAATAGCCTAAAGCCAGCGAGGTACCCCTGATGCACAATTCTCCTTTTTCATTTACAGCGGCAGGCTTATTTTCATTGTCCAAAATCAGGATATCGGTATTTCTGCATGGATAGCCAATGGGTATAGGCATATCGTTAGGAATCTCATTGTCAATGATATAGTAGGTACAATCTAAAGTTATTTCGATGGGTCCATATAAATTAATAAAGGTTCCGCCGGGAATATGTTTCCTCCAGTAATTCATATGTTTTGTAGGAAAGACCTCGCCAGCAAACAAGATTTTTTTTAACTCAGATAAATCATAGTTAGATAATATATCAAGGTTGGCAATGTTCACCATGATAGTAGGCACCCAAAATATAAAGTTTATTTTTTGATTGACCAGCAGTTCTATCAGTTTTGCCGGGAACATAGCCAATTGCTCAGGCACGATAACCATAGTTGCAGACCTCGCCATTAAAAGACAAATCTCAAAACTATAAATATCGAAATAAAGAGGTGAAAGGCTGCCTATAATTTCGTTTTCAGTAATATTTAATGCTACTACAGACCATTCGATGAAGTCGATAAAGCTCTTATGATTTAAAGCCACCCCTTTGGGAGTTCCTGTTGATCCGGAAGTGTTGATAATACAGTAAGGATCGCTATCGATAATGGTTTCTAACCTATTGAAAATCAATTTTTCATCTATTTGATATATTTCGTCAAAAATTGCCTGATTTTCTATATTGATAATTAGTATATTATCGGAACAAAGCTTATTTATATGATCAAATAATTTGGTGTTTGTAATTACGATTTCGGGTTTGATCTTGTTAAATACATTTTTTAGCCTTTCCTCAGGGTACTTAATATCCACGTTCATATAAATATTTCCACTGTAGGTAATTGCGAAATTGGCAATAACACTATTGATGGACTTGGGGAGGAAAACCGCAACAGGTTTATTGAAACAGTTCTTCTTATTAATTATCTCAAGCGCTAATTTTTTAGATTTGTTACTAAGAGTTATGAAATCAATAGACTGTTCTCCATCTATTACAGCAATTTTGTTTGGACACTTCTTTAAAGTAGATTCCTCCAAATAATCAAGAACATTAAGCTTCATAAATATGCTAAATAATTTTTATTTTATGATTGCCGTTAAGAAAGTAACGAAAATTTAATTTGATTGGACGCTACCATTTCGCCCGTAATTTCCAGAAATTTCAGGAAGTTATCTTTACTCTCGCTTTTGCCAAAGATAAATGCCAGGGGATGTCCGCTAATGACGATGTCTTTATTCTGCTTAATGGAGGCATTGATATATCTGATAGCATCGTCATCAAATCCGGTATAGGTATTTTGGACAATTCTCAACCCCTCATTATACCATTTTTTTCCGGCAGCATCAGTTTGAGTAGCGTTTGCATTTATCCACGCGCGGTTTGATATTCTTATCCACTTATATCCTTCCTGTTGTAGCGCACCAATGATGTTACCCAGGTCACCGCCCCAGAAAAATGGATACAATCCCCGGTCGCCCTTGCTGTAGGCCCCTTTTTTTATCCATGTCATTGGCCTGTTATGGGGTGGCACAAAACCTGTTACTGTGTCTTTGACCCCTATACAGTCTTCTAAAATCATTTTGCTTCTCTTCAATGACCGGGTAATCTGCTCCCTGGTAAAGAGAGGCAGCCATTCATGCTTCCAGGAGTGTGAAGCTACTTCATGGCCGGAAGAATATATTTCTTTTATTAGCTCACGCTGATTGAAAAAGGTTGCTGAATTTTCGGCTGTAAAACCAGTAATAGCAAAAATGTTCTTTATATTATATTCCTCTAATTTTTTAAGAATAAATTTCACATTATCTATTTCAATACCAAATCTTTCGGAATTGAAATTGTATGGCAGAGAAGCATTTACTTGTCCAATCGGCCCGTCAAAATCCCATATACAATAAACATTAATCATGGGTTAGGAGTAAAATGCAATGAATTGCTCTGTTTGTTGTGCCAGGCCGAACTCTCTTTTGACCCTCGCCTGGGCCGTAGTACTCGTTGCCTTCTTGTCAGCCTCAGTCATTTTCCATACAGTTTCAATCACCGACGCCATAGACTTAGGGTCTCGCTTTGGAACCACCCAGCCCGTTACTTTATCGATGACATTTTCCTGCAACCCCTCGGCATCTGTAACAATACATAACATACCAGCGGCTTGGGCTTCAAGAACAGAATTGCAAAAGCCCTCCTGCACGCTTGGCTGCAGGTAGATACTGTTTTCTTTATAGTACGAAGTTATTTTATTGCTGGCTACAACACCTTTAAAAACGATGTTATCAAGTATTCCCAATTGGTAAGCTTCGAAAACCAGATTTTTCTTTTCACTTCCGTCTCCGATTATAGTGTATTGAAAATCAATTCCTTTGTCTTTTAATATTTTCATTGCATGCAGGCTGTAGGAGAGCCCTTTTTTCCAGTTCAATCTTGCGACAGTTAAGATATTTAACCTGGGAGATGTGTTCCGGTCATCAATATAAAACTTGCTAAATTCAATTGCAGGAGTGATTTTTATCGCAGAGGTTGCAGCAGCCAGTCCGAAATGATGAGCAAGAGCTAACAAATCGTCTGAAATGGTATGCACCCGGTCTATTCTTTTCCAAAGCAATTTATAACAATCAGGATTTTTCAATGGATACACTGCAATATCATAACCCCGTAAACTGACTGCCATTTTAGCACCAATGGCCAATGCAGTATTTTCCCTCCGTATAGCGGTAGTGGCAAAACCGAAATGCAACCAATCCAGTTTTTGAGAAAGAATGTGGGCATTGATGTATAGGTTTTCAAGAATTTTCTTCCAGCCATTCCCAGACGATTTTTCCAAGTTGATAAATTTGTTGACAGTTTTGGGCGCCCTTAAAAAAAGCCACACTAAAACCGGAGCCAATAACAAACTTCTTTTTAGGTTACTGTCAGGAAGAGGGTAGGGACTAATTACTTCCCAATTGGCAGGTACTTTATTAGACTTAATCGAAAATACTTTGACCTCGAATCCTGCCTTTAGTAAAGAGTTGATCTTATTATTAAAAAAGGTCTCGGAATAGGTGGGCGTATTATTTAAAACTAAGCCGATTCTCAAATTATTATTTTTGAAATTTTTATTAAACTTTTGAACATTCGAAGCGAATTCCTGTGCATAGCAGTTCCTTAAAAAAGGGGATATACTTAAACACGTTTACACCATACAATGGGAACAGAGTTATTTTGTCTATTTTAATATTGCCCGTTGACTTAATAGTTTTGATTGCCTTGTGAATGGTCATTTTGTTTAAGCCTCCTACCAGGTCATTATACTTTTCATACAATTCCTTCCTGTTATTAAATACAGAATGAATTCTCATCATATTTTTTTCAGGAACTATTAAGTGAAGCCATGGACGGTCTTTTCTAAAGGTACCTCCCATATGTCTTCCCCACGGGCTCATCCAGGTAGGGCCGAACTTTATCATTATTTTGCCACCGGGTTTGGTGATCCTCGCCATTTCCTCCAGTATAGCTTTGGGATGCTCAAAATGCTCGAATGAGTCGTAGGATATTACTACATCATAAGTTGAGTCCTTTAATAGTTGCCTGGAATCGCCGGTGAGAATGCGGGCATTCTTGAGGTTGTGTGATTCAATAATCCTCTCGGCTTTGGCACTCCTGTTTATTATATCAATGCCGTCTACTTGACAATTTTCTACCGTTGCCAATCCTATTACATAGTGGCCATAACCACAACCAAAGTCCAGTACTTTTTTGCCGGGAATCATTTTGAAAAAATCAGCCCCCAAAAATGTTTTGTATGTCCGGAGCGTCTTATCCTTCATTTTTACAAAATCAGCGTCATCATCTGGCGGCTGCGCTTTGCTTTGGATGTTTGAGTTAACGTAGCAACATGTTTTAAAAATAAATTTTTCAAAACCTGACAGTTCATTATACCTGCTAAATTTTGAAACTAAATCGGCATTTTTCATATCTTCTTATATTTTACTTAATCGTTGGGTATACACCGAGAGCGTAAGCAACATGCTTACCGGATGACTATAATGGACTGCATCGGTCTCTTTAAAAGCATTGTAGTATTTTTTTACTATGCTTTCAGGCAATTGTTTCAGCAAATACGGATTTTGAAATAAATAATGTTTTAGGTGCTTATCGTTATCGCTGCCGCAAAATTGAATTTCCCAGTTCCGGGTTGTTAGTTTTTTATGCTGCAGTTTTTCGGTTACTGTTCGTTTTGCCTTGTCGGCAATTCGCCAGGGCAAATGTTTCCAGGTAAGATATTGTTCGTGGTTAAATAAGTTATACGGCTCTTTTGCCTGCCAGGGTACTTTAGCAAGTGCCGGTGCAAACCTTTTTAAATATTCTATCTGTATTTTACGGCCACTCAGATATTCCTCCTGGGTTTCGCATACAAGGCGACAGATGCGCTCATCATAATAAGGTACAGCAATAGGGTGGTAGTGCGAAAATATTAATAGGTTTACATTTGTCCAGCGGGTAGCCCAGTACATAGATTTAAAGGCACGCACCCGTGCATTAATATTGTCTATTTTGATATCTGCCAGCAACGAACTGACGCGTTCTTTCAAATAATCTTTAAATTTCCCGCCTAATCCCCAGGCCTCCCACAGGTCGGACGCCAGTTCCATTCCACCGCGCTTCAGCATTTTTTTTATCACTACCTCCGTCAATTCATCATCAGACAGGTTGTCGCTAAGCTTCATATTGTCAAATAACACATCTCCCCAATGCCCCAGCAAAAAAAGATTGCCATGCGGCGCAATATCTTTTACGACTGCCATTTGCCTCGGATGGGTAAATTCAGAATAGCATTGATTGATACCCGATAACTCCTCAATACTGTTCCATAGATACCCCTCGGGTATAATGTATTCTTTATAGTCCCAGTTATTGAGCCTTGCTATTTGCCGGCCGTACTTTGTTTCATCAAAACTATCCTGGAATTTATAGCTATATGCAAAAGGTTTTGCACCGTTCCGGTGCAGCGCCGCTGCAAGCGTGCGGCTGTCTAAGCCTCCGGATAGTGCGAGCATTGCATTTTTGCCGGTAGCCTGCTCAGAAACTACCTGCTCAAAAGTGGACGCAAAGCGGTCAACTGCATCGTCAAATGAAGAGGACAAAGGCCTATAGTACCATGGCAAGGTATCCGGCTTATCCCAATATACTCCTTCGTGAAAGGTATCCCGGTCAAGCATAAACCCAAAAGCCGACCAAACGCAAATTGATTTTAAATTCAGTGCAGCATTTGATTCTTTTTGCCTTACATCCAGTGTGATCATTGAATTACTCATGCACTGCTCCATTAAAGTTTCCTCACTTTTCCCATGCATGTCAAATACAATTGCTCATGTTTTTCCACTTCATGCTCAATCTTATAGTTCTCTGCCACCAATTTTGTCAAACGTTCTTTTAGTTCCTTTTTTTTGCTTTCGCTTAGGTCCAGCAGCGCTGATAATTTGCCTGATAGCTCTTCGGCGTTACCAGCAGGAAACATCAGCTCGGGAAAATCGCTAAGCTGATCGCGAATGCCAGGCACATCTGAGGCAATGCTAATTGTTCCACAAGCTAAGGCTTCCAACAGAGCCACTGGCGAACCTTCGCCTTTGTCAAGAGTAGGAAGTGCAAAAATATCGGCTATAGTGTGGTAATCGGGAATGTTCTGCTGTTTACCTGTGAATATGACCTTGTCGCTAATACCCAATTTTGTTGCCAATTCTGCCAGGCTTCTGCCATAGTCATTATTGTTTTCACCAACAATGAGGATAGTAACGTCCATATCAGGCTTCCGGGCATATAATTGATGATATGCCTGAAGGAGTACTTCAATACCTTTTACTGGTACCAAATTTGCTACGCATAAAATTATTTTCGAGCCAGGTCTGATATTCCACTTTTCTCTTAAACCAATTACCGGGCTTCCAGGATGATAATCTTTAGTGTTTACCCCCCTTGGAATTAAATCAACTTTACTGCTGGTTGGGTAAAAATTTTTCAACATATCAGTATTCTGGATAGCGATCCTGTTTGCGAGGAAAGACCTCAATTTCCAGGCATTCGTAGAACTACCACCCCAGCTCATATTTTTCTTCGTAAAAATCCACTTCTTGCCGGCGATCTTTACCGCCAACGCCTCGGTATAATCTGCTGAATAATTGTAGCTGTGTACTATTTGTGGATTGATAGATTTAATTATTTTACTTAATTGCCATACACCGCTTAGCAACTTTTTTATAGGGCGAGCTGGGCAATACAATGGGACTATATGATATGGTATTCCGCTTGATTTGACTTTTTCAAAGAAAACTCCGTTATCATTCAGGCACGCTATATGCGGCTCAAACAGGTCTTTATTTAGCCTCATGGCAATATTTAGCATTGCTTTTCCACTCCCCGCAGTATCGAAATTAGGTATTGTAAAAAGAACACGAATTTTGCTCATAGAAATAATAATCAGGACCAGGCCTGCAAACCGAAAATTGTAAACAATGGCCATTTATGTTCCCCTGTACCCTTCAGATGTTCATCCAGCAGCTTATCATAATTCACTGGCGACATACCCATGGATAGCAGGGTGGAATCCGTGTTCAACGACCGTAGTTTTTCAGACAAGCCATTCCTGATCCATGCAGACAGAGGTATTGTAAATCCTCTCTTTACATTATCTACGGGGCTCGCAGGCAATTTACTCACAAGCAGGTCTTTCAGCAGTTGTTTTTTCTTATACTCCCTACCTTTCAGAATGCCAAAACTCAATTGGGCGTCAAATTTTAAACTGCCTTCGATTACAGATTTTTTCAGGAATGGCACCCTCACTTCGAGGCTTGCATGCATGCTCGCCATATCTACTTTTCTCAGCGTCTTTTGCATCATGCCATAAAATTCAGCTTTTCTTACAGACTGCAACAGTTCGTCGCGGTTTGCCGGATCGTACTTGTAGGTCTGGTATTGTTCCGGTAAATGTATGTTTGCTAAGTCAGGGAATAATTTATTGAGCCATTTTTCATGCATTCTGCTATGTAAGCTTTGGTGAGCTGTACCGAAGCTATCTGCTAAAATAACGCTGTTGATGTGCCTGTTCTTAAACACAGCCTTGTCGGTGCCATACATCAGGTACTTCACCTTATGGGGAAGTCGCATCAATGAATAGTTCTTGGTAACTGATCCAAACCGCTCGTATCCGTAGAATAGTTCATCTCCTCCATCTCCTGACAGAGCAACTTTTACTTTACTTTTAGCCAATTTAGATACCGCGTAAGTGGGTAAAATACTAAAATCGGCAAAAGGTTCATGAATAGATCCCATCGCCTCATCCCACAACTCCAGTGCCTCATTCGCCGTCATTTTCTTAAGATAGTGCTTTACTCCTATTTGACTGGCATATTTTGTTGCATACTCTGATTCATCGTGCACCTTGCTATCACTCCCGATAGAAAATGCGCTCATAGGTTTTCCCGCGGTCTTTTGAGCATAATAAGTGATCAGGGGGGAGTCAATTCCACCTGATAAAAAGCTTCCTACCGGAACATCTGATAGCAGCTCAGCCTCAACACCCTCGGCTAAAAGGCTGTCAAGGAAATCGACCGCCTCTCTGTGAGCGCTGATCGTTGGAGCCACGAATTCCGGAAAATTCCAGTATTGTTCATCCCGTTCCTTTCCATTTTTAGAAAATGTAACCCACCCTCCGGGAACCACCTGCGCTGTATTTTTCAACAAGCCAAACGGCGCAGGCATATAGTGCTGTTCCAGGTACAGGCGAAGCACCTGCTTATCTACTTCTGAATTTTTAAGTAAAGAATGTTTCGCAACCTGGTCATATTGGCTTGCAAAAACTACCTGGCCGTTCTTATAACCATAAAACAGCGGCTTTATGCCTGCAAAATCCCTTATTAAATGGCACTTCTGTTCCATTGTATCAAAGAGAGTAATAGCAAACATACCATCCAGTTCCCTGATTGTTTTCTCTATCCCCCAATTTTCAAATAGCTTTATTAGCGTCTCAGAGTCGCCGTTACTAGTGAATTTTGTATTAGCTGCTATTTTTTTTCTTAGATCAAGATGGTTGTAGATTTCGCCATTAAATACCATATGGTATCTGCCATTCCCCGAGACTTTGGGCTGGTTGCCCGATTCGGAAAGATCAAGGATAGACAAACGATTGAAAATAAAAAGGAAGCCATCTCCTTTAGAATGACCGGTATTATCGGGGCCCCTTTTAATGCTCAACTGAGCCAGCTTAAATAGCTCTTCCCCGGAATTCTCAATGTTACCATTAAAGTTTACCTGACCTAAAAAACCACACATTGAAAGAGAAGTTGTTGTATTGCCGAGGGCAAAAAGATTTTTTAATTAATTTTTTTGGCTAATTGATGCAGGATCTTTTGCGAGACAAAAACATAAAATAGCTTTTTGGCAATTTTATTTTTTCGGAAAAAGAATACAGTACTAATTAGCGATTGGCCGAGTTTTAATTTTATTTGAAATTCATCTGAAATGAAAGCCTTGAATAGACCAGCTTTCTTTGAAAGACCAATGTCCATCGAGTAAATATAGTCTCTGTAATTAGAGATGATACTTGTATTGACCAATGCAAGAATTCTCTGCGTACTTTCTGAATTTCTAATGTTGAATAATTCAATGTTAGATTTAATAAACTTGAATTGGTTATAGGCATTTTCATTGCCATTCCTTTTCTTTTTTGTAAGGGTGGTGGTAGATGTTTTTCTTTTTACATAGGTATAAACAATTTCGTCCAGGAAATAGACTTTAGTAGCCTGGAACAACGCTTGCATCTGGAAAAACAAATCTTGACCGGTCCTCAATTCATTAGCAAAAACAATTTTCTTTTCATTTAAGAAGCTCCTCTTAAACATATAAGCACACAAGTGCGGAGTAGACCCAAAATGCTGCAATATTCGCTCTCCGATCTGATGTGGATTTACTTCAGCCGAGCCGTTTAAATAAGGAGGAAGCGTTTTCTTAGTATCCGACCGAAGGGTTTTGCCAAATATCATTTCGTATTCGGCGTGGCCTTCCAAAAAATCATGTTGAACAGAAAATCTGGTTGGTTCTACTTCATCATCTACGTCAATAAATACTATATATTTACCCGAAGAATTCAGCAAACCTTTATTCCTTGCTGCCGCTGATCCCTGCTTACTTTCATGTAGCGCAATGACAGGAGTATTCAACGAACCGCTCAATTTCTTTATTAAATCAGGTGAGCCATCGGTAGAGTTATTGTCTACTAAAATAATCTCATCTTTTGCGGTTAAAGCGCTATTTAGTTTGTTCAGTATTTGTTCAATGTAAGGCGCACCATTAAAAACCGGAATGACTACTGAAATTCGCATGGCTTCGCTATCCTTGCCGTTCATATAATTGCCGCTTTTGCATCACTAAGTGCATTGTGCCAATCAATAAATTTTTTGAGTCCTTCCTCAAAGGTTGTTGTCGGTTGATAACCCAGTAGTCGTTTTGCTTTATCGATATTTGCGTAGGTAATATCAACATCTCCTTCCTGCATCCCTTTATGAATGATCTGAAAATCGACCTTTAGAAGACGTCTATACGTGGCAATCAGATCAATGAGTTTTACCGGCGTATGATTTCCAAGGTTTATTATTTCATATACCTGCTGGTTGCGTAAAATAAATTCTCCGGCACTGATCACACCGCTAATAATATCATCAATGAATGTGTAGTCGCGTGAGGTTGTGCCGTCTCCGAAAATTTCAATAGGCTGCTTATTCTTTATTTTATTTAAGAACTTATGTATTGCAAGATCGGGTCTTTGGCGCGGGCCATAAACTGTAAAAAACCTCAGATTTACTATGTCTATATTATATAGATGATGGTAATTATAGTTTAGTAATTCACAGGATTTCTTAGTAAAAGCATAAGGTGAGATAGGCTCGTTTACAGCGACGTTTTCATCAAAAGGAATCACTTTGCAATTGCCGTATATAGAAGAGGATGAAGCAAAAACCAGCTTTGACGATCCACTTGACCGCATGTATTCGAGTATATGCAAGGTGCCATTGATATTGGTTTTGATATATTGCTCCGGAGCTTCTATAGAGGGTCTCACCCCGGCCTTTGCAGCCAGGTGAAAAACAATTGAAAATTTTTGGTTGTTGAAAATTTTAAAGCTGTCCTTATTTGTGATGTCAAATTCCAGGAAATGAAAATTGGGATTACTTAACGCTGTCGAGAGATTCTTTAACTTGATATCCTTATTATAAAAACCATCAAAATTATCGACGCCAACAACTTCATTGCCCGATTCCAATAATTTTTCCGCCAAATGGGAACCAATAAAGCCTGCAACACCGGTAATTAATACTTTCATTTATTTTATTTCTTAGTAAGATTGGACAATTTAGGTTTGTTAATTAAGGCCTACGAATTATAAAACGCCGAGAAGTTTTTTCTAAAAACCTGGCTGTTATGGAAATCCGTGATTCTTTTTTTAGCTTCAGTTGCCAATGCGTATCGTTCTTTTTCTGATAAGCTATTAAACGAGATAATGGCTTCAGCCATGGCGTCTGTATCCCTGAGCTTCACAATCAGGCCGCTTACATCATTGATAATAACTTCATTCATGCCACCACAATCAGTCGATATTACGGGAGTACCGGCTGCCATAGCCTCCAGGGCTACATTGGCAATACCTTCTTCGATACTTGGAAGCAGCAGCAGGTCGCTTTCCTTTATCGCATTTAATACCTCTTTGTGTGGCAATCCGTTTACGATCTTTACGGAATCGTTTAAACCAAGTTGAGCTATCTGGAATATAATACTGTCTGGAATACTACCCTGTGCAACTATAATATATGTGAACGGTATTTTTTTTGCTTTCACTATGCTCAACGCATCAAGTGCATAATCGTAACCTTTTTTCCAGTGAAAGCGACCAACGGAAATTATCTGGAGATCTTTTTTTTCTTTAGATTTGATATCAGCATTTACCAGTTCGTCATTTACATAGGAGTAAATCGTCTTTATCTTTTCCCGGTCCGCATTGTACTTCGCAGCCTCATCCCCGATTGCGTTAGAAACTGCATGAAATTTATGCACTTTCGGGAACAGCTTCAGGTAGATTTCTTTTACTTCTGGATTTGTGATTGGAGTATAGTTAACGTGCGCACCTCTCAGGCTCAGCAATATCTTACCAGGAAACAAATCGAAAAGTACCTCGTCTAAGAACGTTGCCCATTGAATATGTATCTTGTCTGGTTTTGCGTTTGCTATAGGCAGGCAATATAGTAGTTCTACAAAAAGAGTAGCAAAACTTTTCTTCCTGGCGAATATTTGCTTTACGTATTTGAAATCAGATTTGAATAGGTTCTTAATAATGAATAGGAGTTGCCTGAAATTGCCCGTTGGGGTGACAACGACATCTACGTTTTTGTGATACCTGTAAGCTCCTGTTTTCTTACCTATTACAATCATTTTAAAGCCCTCATCTGCCATAGCATTAATTAATGCATCTATAAATGTGGTAGTGGGCACAACACCGCCAAGAATTACAATTCTTTGCTGCTTCAATATTGCTCTGTTAAACTGCTAACCGGCCTGACTTAATTAATGCAAACCTGGTTTTCAACTTCAAAAATGGTTTTTCTAAAAACTGATAAGACAAAAATGATACTAGTACCGTCGACAGTAAAACTCCCGCAAAAACGAATATTGGTTTGTAAAAAAATATGCTCCAGGCAAATTTCACTGCCAGCCAGTTCAATAAAGTGATAACGAATATGTGATACACATAAATCCCATAGGATATCTGGCCTAAGAAGATCATTGGCCTATTTTCAAGTAAGGTAGTCTTTTTTATACCTGTTACCTGGTTGATGATGAACAGGCCCGTAATTATACTGGCTACATCATCCCCAAAAATTGAGAAGTAATTAAATTGGTTTGTTAGCGCTAATAAAATTACGAATCCGAATAACAATTGTACGACTATGGATTTTGACACTTTCATCAGCTTCGGTAAATTATTATAATATCCTATGGCAAATAAGGCCCCGATTGCCATGTTATCGAATCTCATGCACGAAATAATGCTAAACGGGATTTTGTTATTTATATGAACGGATAGGAATTTCAAACCAATTCTTAACGTTATCAGGGATATTACCAGGATAAATAAAAATTTTACCAAATGCCTGCTATACTTGATAACCCATGGCCAGAAAATATAAAATTGCTCTTCAATAGAAATCGACCATAAATGCCCCAGGCACTCAGGATAAATGTTTAAATTAAAAGCGATGTTTGAGACGAAAAATATATAGAGGTATATAAATTGATAGTTTGCCGTCGACTTGTGGAAAACAAAAGTGTAAATTAGAAAAACTAAAAAAATATAGAAGAAGTATAGCGGCCATATTCTTAAAATTCTTCTTAAGTAGAATTTTTTTATGCTTATGTTCTGATATTTTTCTTTTTCCTTCAGCAGCAAATAGGTAATAAGAAAACCACTCAGTGTAAAGAAGATAGTAACACCTACCCCTCCAAATTGTAATGATCCGACTCTTTTAAAGCCGAAATGATGCAGTTCCTGAAATGTATGCGAAATCATTACTCCCACAGCAGCAATAGCACGAATTCCGTTTAGCCCTTTAAAATACTCTGTAACAGGTTTACTCACTTGCTGATCATTAGTTGGAACCGCAGGCTCTTCAGATACATTTTCACCAACGTTTTTTATATGCGTAAGCATTTATTTTTTTGGTTTTCTTGCTATACAGATCAGCAGTGAGCAGGAATATTTGTTAGGATGTTTTGCTAAAAAAGGATTTACTTTTTTAAATACACGGCGAATAACCCCGTAAAACGGACGCTGAATTATATTTAGCTTCTGGTGTGTGGCATAGGGGAAACCACCAAAATAAGAGAAGTCTACAAGTTCCAGGTTGTTCCTTTTTATAAAGTCCATGAAAACGCTTTTTTTCATGCATTTTACATTGTGACTTTTAAGGTTTTTATAGTCGAACAACAATCCATAAACAAACCGGAAATTTCTTTTGTTGGGAACCGTTATCATCATGCAGCCTCCATCGTTTGTCAATTCCACATGTTTGTCTAATATTTCATCATAGTTAACGAAATGCTCAACAAAACCATTTGAAAAAACCAAGTCAAATTTCTTTCCAGGGTTGAACTTATTGATATCCTCCTGGTAAATTTCGTAATCGCTGACTCCCATAGATTCAAAGGCAGCAATTATTTTAGATGAATCAGAATTATAGTCTACAGAATAGGGTTTAATCTTGTATTTTGATGCTATGTAAGCTAAATACCGCCCCGGATACCCGCCGATTTCGATAATATTTTTGGGATTTGAAGAGGCATTCGTCAAAATGTCAAAATACTTATCGTAAACAGAACAGACACTGACAATGTGTTTTTTATCTGAAGCGGTCTTTTTATAATAATCTTCCCAATACGTTAAATCGGTGATATCATTTTCCATCAGGTGCTTAATTTTTTGTAGTAAATGCGACAGATCTATCGCCTAAATCCCAGGATTTTTTTAATTTTTTGCGTCGAATCAGGTCTGATTTTCAATATGCACAGACACAAAAAAAACAAAGACTTAAAATCCTTATTCAGTTTAAAGGAAATCCAAAAGAAGTCACTTTTAATGTCCTTGTTACGATAGTAGTTATTGACAGCAAATTTTTTATATCGCTGTTTTATACGCGTGGTGAGTTGTGGCAGTACTTCTAGGTGCTTGGTATAAACAACCAGCCAATCTATAATGAAACGATTTCGGTAGATGCTGGAGTGAGACATGCTTTTCTTTCTTGATCTATATAGGACCAGTGGTTCCGGGAAATAGGCAAACTTATATTTTTTGGCGACCCGAAACCACAAATCATAGCCCTCATGTATTATGTTTTCATCAAACAAACCAACGTCTTCATACACTGATTTTTTGACTAGCGCAGAAGTCCCAATTATTCCCTTTTTATTATTCAGTATTTCAGGGTAAGTAAGTGTTTTTATTTCATCTTCAATTTTTATTCCCCGTAACTTATAATAGGATTCGGCGATGACATTCGATTCTTCATCAATGTTAACCATATCTGAGAATGTAATTCCGATATTTTCATCGCACTGTTCAAAATGTGCCACCCTTTTCTCCAAAAAAGTATCGGCCCACTCGTCATCGCCTATGCCTTTTATGTACTTACCTTTTGCCAATCTAATGCCAGTGTTTAAAGTCTTGCAAACACCTTTATTCACCTCATTTTTTAAGAATGTGCAGGGATAGTTATTTTCTTTGATCCATTTTTCAACAATTTCTATCGAATTATCTGTGGAGCAGTCATCAATAACAATATGTTCGTAATCTTTAAACGTTTGTCGTTTTACCGATTCCAAAGCTTTGATAACAAAAATACCTGTGTTATAAATTGGGGTGATTACTGTTACTGTCGGATTACTCATCAAAAAATCAATTACTTTTTAGAAATCATTTAAAATATCTGCGACGCGTTTCATCATTTCATCGCTTAATAAAGGCGAGATAGGAATCGAAACAATCGTTTTGTGTATTTCGTCGGAAACAGGGAATTTCAAATTCGCTATTTCGGAGTAAGCCTGTTGCCGATGCGGTGGAACAGGATAGTGTATTACGGTCTGGATACCATTACTTTTCAGGTATTCCAGCAGTTCTTCCCGCTGATGACATCTTATTGCAAATAGGTGCCAGACATGTCCGTCAATGTTGGTAACCTTTGGTAAAATTATTTTTGGGTTGTTGATATTCTTTATGTAAAAATCAGCGATTTCTTTTCTCCGGCTATTGTCTTCATCAAGATACTTAAGCTTGATCGAAAGAAAGGCCGCCTGAAGCTCGTCAAGACGTGAGTTTGTACCCTTGTACAAATTGTAATATTTAGTTTCTGACCCGTAGTTTCTCAGGGCCATTAAGATGTTTGCAAGGTCATCGTCATTGGTGGTAATAGCTCCCCCATCACCAAGGGCGCCAAGATTCTTACCCGGATAAAAACTGAAGCCGCTTGCATCTCCCAGGTTGCCGCTTTTTTTCCCGTTCTGCATCGCCCCATGAGACTGTGCAGAGTCTTCTATGACTTTTAATCCATACTTACCCGCAATTGTGGTTATTGCGCTCATATCGCAAAGCTGGCCATACAGGTGCACTGGAAGTATTGCTTTAGTACGCGCATTAATTTTCTCTTCAATTTTACTAACGTCAATGAGATAATCGTTTAGCGATGGCTCAACTAAAACCGGCATAAGACCCGCCTTTGAGATAGCGAGGATGCTTGCGATGTAAGTGTTGGCAGGTACAATGACCTCATCCCCCTGTCTTAAAATCCCGAGTTCTTTATATGCTTCTAAGATAAGTACCAACGCATCAAGCCCATTACCTACGCCAATGCAATATTTCGAGCCGCAATATGCGGCAAAGGATTTTTCAAATTTCTTTACTTCCTCTCCAAGGATAAACCATCCACTTTGCAGGACCCTGTTAAAGACATCCTTAAACTCCGATTCGTACTGAAGGTTAATTGCTTTTAAATCTAAAAAAGGAATTGACGCAGTGTTTGTTTTCATATTTCTTCTTCATTTACATTAAACGTCTCATAGCTCGATTTCGAGGTCGGCCTTGCCGGCACGCCCACCATTACTTTTCCCACTTCTGTGTTTTTATTTACCAGCGATGCGCTACCGATAATGTTATCCCTTGCAATTTTTACATAGTCATTAACTGTACTGTTGACCCCCAAAAAAGTGTATTCGCCAATTTCGCAAAAACCAGGGATAACGCAATGTGCAGTCATCCATACGTGATCCTTTACCACCGTTCTGTGTCCGATATTATTGCTGCTTCTAATCATGACGTTATTTCCAATTTTTACATCATGAAGCATCACGTTAAATTCGGTAACGAAGACATTCTCACCTAATTCTACATTTCGCCATATTGACGCCTTACTGCTGAGATAATTAGCACAAGTATAACCTTTGGCTTTAACCGCATAGTACATTTTTGCGCGTACCCTATTAAGCTTCACATGTGATATTGCCACAAACGCATAATATTCCGCGGGAGGAAATCTTTCTTCTATTGTATCAAAGTCATATACCGGTAAGCCATAAAATACAGGTTCCTTAATAAATTCTTTTGCAACTGAAAATCCGATAACTTCATATTCTGAATCATATGTGAAATATTCATAGGCAGTTATTGCACTTTCGCCGTTACCTATAATAATCAGCTTCTTCGATTTAATAAATTGCATATAGTTTAGCTGCAATATTCTTGCGCATTTCCCATGCACAGAACACAGTGTATAAGTTTGAAGCTATTGAAATGTTTTTGAGTATACGAGTTTAACTGAAGCATTAAAGCCAAGATTTTCTTTGAATGCTGCAAGACCAAAATTAGGTTGCCCATTTAAGGACGATGTTCCGGCGTCAATTAATTTAAATCCATTTTGAAGAGCAAAATCATATATACCTGCCGCCAAGAAGGCTATTGGGCTATACTGCTCAAAGCCAGGAGTATGGCCCCAATAAAAAACATAAAGCACTTTGTCATTCAGTTTAATACAAATACTTGATGCTGCGTCCACGAGATCTAGTCGAACCTTAAAAAAAAAGAGCCTGTCCGGAAAGATCTGATACAAGTCCATTATTTGCTCCAGCGACATTGTAACCGGATATCCTTTAAACTCCCTGTTCAATTTTACTACATCATAAGCACTTTTAAAATCACTGCTATCGGTTACTTGTTCAAATATAAATCCTTCCCGCTTGCATTTATTGTAACGCTTCTTATTGTTACGCAGCATTTTTTCAAAAATAGGTATTTCATCTACGGCGATGGATTGGTTTATTTCCTGGCCGGCAATGGCAAATCCATTGAACAGCAGCAGTTGAAAAAGCCAACTCGATTGATGTAGATCATGAGAAAAAGGCGCGCTGACAATTATGAGCTTTTTAGCATTGAACTGCTGTCTCATGTAAGCGGAGACTTCGCCAATACACTCATGGGCAGTTTCAGGTTTAACATCGGCATCAAAGCTGAAACTTCCATAGGTTCCTCTGTAAGGACTTTTATATACCCCGGGTTCTGTTTCAGTAAAATGGATATATCCTACGACCTTTTGTTCGCTTGATAATGACAAAAATACCGAGTTAGATGTCTTGTAAAGATTGAAGAATGCAACGGTATTAAAAATATCGACCCATGGAGCATTTTGTTCAGGAGTAATTGCGCTAATTGAAATACTCATTATTTTCTGTAAGTGAAATTCTATCGTCTTATGTTATGCGTACCGGGTTTTTTCCCTTTTCTCATTTTTGAGACCTCTCTTTGGCAGGAGTACCTATGTACGTTTTACCTTGCTCACAATTTCTATTTACAAAGCTCATAGAACCTATCGTTACATTGTCTTCCAGTTTGATGCCATGATTCAATACAGCGTTTGTCCCAATAAAGCAATTTGCACCTATATGCGCTCCACCAATCGAGTGCTGGGTGTTGTCAAGGTTATTGGTCATGACGCGGGGACAAACGTAAGTATTATTGCCTATACGCACTCCTCTTGCTATGATCGTATCATATCTTAACGTTACATTATTTCCAATCACTGACTGACCAGAGAATGCGACGAAAGAATCAATATAACAATCTGACCCAATTTGGGTACCCGGTCGTATTTCCACATAGCTCTGAACTTTAGTACTATTTCCAATGACCACGTTCTTGTGAATTTTACAATAATCTCCAATTTGCACGTCGTCACCTATTATAACGTCCTCGTCAATAATACAAAATAAGCCGACGATGCAGTTTTTTCCAAACTGAACTTTGGGCGAAATCACTGAATTATGTCCGGCAGTAACATTTATCGAATCCATGCTTATGTGTTATAATTGTTTTAATAAATTTTATTTCGAATTTTATACTTATAGAGTATTGGCTGTTTTTCGGATAGTTTTATACTCTGAATAATCTCTTATATAGTCGTGCTCAGTGTATTTTTCCGATGCAAGCACCAGGCAAATTGATCCCGATGAGAAATTAACAATGTTTCTCCATATTCCCGGCCTGATTAGAAGTCCATTATAAGGTCTGTTTAAGAATATCGTTTTTTTGTCGGTGCCATCTTCCAATTCCACCTCAAAGCTGCCGCTTGCAGCTATTAGTAATTGATGCAGCGCATAGTGCGCGTGTGCGCCTCTTGATTCACCACCGGGAATATCATACAGATAGTAGACTCTCTTAATCTCGAAATCTATTTCCGTCAGACCTTGAATAGGAGTGATGTTGCCTGCCCTGTTATGGATTTTGGGCAATTGCAACACTTGGCAATCTACAATGGAAAATCGATTTACATCATGCATTCTAAGACTGAGTTAGTGCGCAAAAATCATCATAGTTTCTTATGTAATCTGCGGCATTATAGTTTCCGTCTGCAGCAATCAATGCCAGCGAATTCGTAGAAAAATTTTCAATATGCCGCCAGATCATCCTGGGCATATACAAACCATAATACGAGCGGTTTAAAGTAACTCTGCTTTCTTTTTTCCCATCATTCAGAACAACGTCAAAACTACCTGATAAGGCAATAATAAACTCGTTCAAAGTTTTATATGCATGTCCGCCCCTTTGTTCGCCGCCAGGCACATCGTAGATCCAGTATACTCTTTTAATGTCAAAAGGAATGAATTGTCTATCTTGAAAAAAGGATAAATTCCCTCTGTCGTCAATTATTTTAGGCAATTGGATAATCAGGGGTTCCATCATTCGATTGTATAAGTAATATTTGGTCTGATTATTCCGGGAATTTTGCCGCGTGTTCTTTCCTCAAAAGTTAATGTTTCTTCCACATTAAAACTCAGAATGTTCTGCGCCCATAGTAATTTATACTTCAGCGATTCCGCGAAATAAATGCTTCCTTTATAAAACCCCGTATTTAATATAAAAGACGGTATTTCAAATTTCACTTTATAAGTTCTCTTCTCTGAATTATTATTATTTGCAAAAATTGCCGGCGCTATAAACAGAAGGATATCTTCCTCGTTGTAAATATATAAATTGATGGACATCGTTCTGCCAGCTTCCTTACACTCAAATATGGTTGTAACAATTATTGACTTATTGATGTTTAGTATTTTTTCACCGTCTGAAGAGTCAATTGAAATATCTAATAGTTTTATTTTCTCAGTTTCGACAACGTAGTTTTTTTCCGTCACTTCGTTGTCCGCGGTTTTGTACAAACTCAATATATCATCTATTTCCCCGAATGCTTCATTGCAGCCGCCTTTCAGATATAGCCCTTTGTTACAAAGCTGTTTTATTGCAGCAAGATTATGGCTTACAAACAAAACTGTCCGGCCTTCATATCTGCTCACATCCTGCATCTTGCCAATGCATTTCTTCTGAAACTCGTAGTCGCCAACAGCGAGCACTTCGTCAACAATTAATATTTCAGGATCGAGATGTGCAGCAACCGCAAAACCGAGACGCACTTTCATACCCGTAGAATAGCGTTTTACCGGAGTATCAATAAACTTTTCAATACCGCTGAAATTAACTATTTCGTCAAATTTTTTGTCTATTTCTTTCCGGGTCATTCCCAGGATGGTACCGTTGAGATAGGTATTCTCGCGACCGGTAAGATCGGGATTAAAACCAGTGCCTACTTCCAGCAGTGATGCTACTCTCCCGGTAATTTCAATACAACCTCTTGTAGGATCTGTAATTTTAGACAATATTTTTAACAGCGTACTTTTACCGGCTCCATTTTTCCCGATAATACCCAGGATATCTCCCCGCTTTACGTCGAAGGAAATATTATTCAAGGCCCAGAAAATATCTTCGTCGTCGGTTTGGGCGTGGATCGCAGATAGGTTTTTTAATCGCCGGTAATTTTTTGCCGGGCTTTTGAACCAAGCCATTAACGCAGCCCCTAATGTATCGCTTTTTTGTTCCTTTAAGCCGATACGGTAGGCTTTCGCTAAATCCTCAACTTTTATTACTATATCACTCATATTAAATGCTAAGCTACGTCTGCAAAAAAGCGTTCTGTTTTACGGAAGAAACGCCACCCTGTAACAAAAATAAGTAATGCGCTGACAGCACCCATACCAACCATATCCCATGGGATCAGTTTTTGTGGAAGCAGGGCCCCTCTAAATCCTTCTATGACGCCGGCCATTGGATATAGCCCATAGAGTAAATAAACTTTTGAGCCAAATTTTTCCAATATAAGAGAAGATGGGAAAACTACCGGGGCGCCATACATGAGTAACGGTGTCACGAAAGAGATTGCGAATCTTACATCCCTGTATTGTATTGCCAATGCTGATAACCAGAAACCGACACCGGCAACGCTGATCATCATTATCAGAATCAACAACGGCAAAGCAAGAATCTCCCAGTCTGGCGTCGCTTTATAATAGACAAGGAAAAAAATAAGGATGCAAAATGAGATTGTAAAATCAGCCATTTTCGAAATAACAGGTGTAAGCGGAATAAAAATCCTCGGATAATACACTTTAGTAAATACCGATGACGAGGAGATTAAACTCCCGCTTGAGGCGTTCATCCCGCTTGCAAAATAAGTCCAGGGCAGAAGTGCACAATAGCTGAAAAGAGGGTAGGGGATGCCATCGCTCGATATTCTTGCCAGTTTGCCAAAGACTACAGTAAAGATGAGCATCGACACCAGGGGGTTAACTATAGCCCATGCAAAGCCCATGATGGTCTGTTTGTAGATAACGGTAATATCCCTCAGCACCAAAAAATAAAGAAGATCTTTGTATTGCTTTATTTCCTTCCAGTTTATAGGTTTTGTTCCCTTGTATGGTTTTATTATTGTAACCGACATAATTTTGCGTTAATTTATCTATGCTTATGCTTTAGAACCAAATATCCTCTTTACAAACCCAACTTTCCTCTTTTTTCTTGTTTCTCCATATCCGTTTTCTCCCCCGTATCCATATCCATATCCGTATCCATATCCGTATCCATATCCATAAGAGCCAGAGCCTGCTACGTTGTCATTGATCACAAGAGTCAATTTGGGCATCTTTTTGTTTCTGTGTAATTCATTCGGTATTTTTAATTGGTCTTTGAATGTATAGCGTTGACGAACGATATACAATGTCGCGTCTGCATACCTGCTCGCTACCTGGGCATCAACTACAAAGCCAATTGGGGGAGTATCTATAATGATGTAATCGAAATCCTGTCTTAATTTTACAAAAAGTTCTTTGATCGTTGGAAGCGTAATTAACTCTGCAGGATTAGGTGGGAGAGGGCCACTCGAAATGATATAAAAACCTTTTCCTGTAGAACGAACTATTTCATCATATTCTGCCTTACCGATGGCGTAGCTCGAAAAACCGGTATTGTTTTCAATCCCGATATTAACCGATAGTTTTGGGCGATGAAGATCGAGTTCTATTACTACAACTTTTTTACCTATAATTCCGAGACTGCTTGCAAGATTGAGCGAAACAAATGACTTACCCTCGTTTACCATACTGGAGGTAATCAATATTACTTTCGATTCCTCGCTAGCCAGATAAAATTGCAGATTTGTGCACAGAAAACGAAACTGTTCGGAAATAATACTTTTATCGCCAGGGCTCACTGCTAATGCTTCTTTTTCACCGTTATGACCAATTTCTCCAAGGACCGTTATTTTACTCAGACTCATAATATCGTCCTTGCTCAAAATCCTGTTATTAAAAAGTCCCTTTAGATAAATTGCGATGCTCGGTATAACTATCGCCAGTATTAGCGCCGCATATAAAGTAAAAGTCCGGTTTGGAGCAAACGGGCCAGTGCGGCAGCTCGGGGGCTCAAGGATGCGGGTATTTCCTATAGTAGACGACTTAGTAATCGCTGTTTGTTCCCGTGTTTTAAGTAAAAAAAGATAAAGCTCCTGCCTGATTGCCTGCTGACGTGAATATTCGAGAAACGTGCGCTGTATATCAGGTGTTTTTTGCACTTCGTGTGATAATTCTCCTTTCTCCGTCTTCGTCGCATTGATGTTGAAAACTAATTCACGCTTAACCGACGCGAGGCTGCCGAGAAGGTTAGATCTCAACGTTTCCAATTGCTGGTTGATACTCTTTATCAATGGATTTTCCTCCGTAGAATTCATCAACATTCGCTCCCTGTTCAATTGCAATTCGTTATACTCTTTTACCGCATCTGCAAAAAGCGGTTCAAGTCCCATAAGTGTTGTAGGCACTATTGCATGATTGCGGCTCCTTAATAAATTTTCTACTGATTCTACGATTGATAATTTTAATTCCTGTTCATTTAGTGTTTTTGATGAAAGATCGGAATTTGCCACCAGCAGAGCGCCTTGCTGTGTTACATCCACCAGGTTATTTTCCTTTTTAAAATTTTTGATATCCCCTTCTAATTTATTCAGATCTTCACTCACTTTTACCAGTCGGTCATTAATGAAGGCTATTGTACTGTCGGCAATCCTGTTCCTGTCGTTTATATTGTTTTGCATATAAACATCAATCAGCTTATTCAGAACTTTTATACCTCTTTCAGGAAAAGTCTCAGTTAATGAAAGCGTAATGTAAGTTGCCTGTTTACTGGGGATTGCCGCGGTAAGCGCCTTATTAAAGTGATTACTTGCGCTGATAATGGAGGACACTTTAATAAAGTACTTTATCGAGGTGTCTCTTATCGGTATTGAATTCCGCATAACTACCGCCTTACCTATCGATATCGGAATAGTATCATTCCATTTTCCTTTAATTTTTTTCCCATCCTCATACAATACGAAACTATTCTTGTCATGAATCTTAATTCTAAAAGAATATGCGCGTTTTTCTACCGAGTCGTTTTCCGGTACGATATATACATAAAATGGATTTTGGTTATACTGCTCGAAGAGCATGAACTTTCCTTCGGTATAATAATGAATATTCACCTGCAGGCGTCGCACTACTTCGTCCATAAGCGTGACACTGCTGAGGATATCTAATTCATTGTATAGATTCGTTTTCCCGGTTGAAATCCCCAGCCCTTCTAATAACGTCTGGTCAATTTCTCCTGCTGAATTGCTTGCTTCATCCTTAATTAATATTTTGGCATTGACCTTGTATTGTGGTATCGCGTAACGCAGGTAAACCTGCGCAATTAAGAAGAAAACAATAATGCAAATGACAAACCAATACCAGTTGGAAAGAACTGACCTAAATATTTTCTGGATATTTATATTGCCTTCCTGGTCGTCTTCAATCACATGTTCTGCCGTATTGTCCTGCATGGCTATATTTGTCTGTACTTATTTTTTAATTAGATTCACTATTAAAGCCGTCAGACTAACTGCACTTGTTAAAATGATAACATTTCTCGCCAACGGATTTTGTAATGTAGATTTTAATTTAATTGGCTCAACATAAAGAATATCTCCCTGTTTCAGGTAAAAATACCTCGAATTTGTAAATTCTGCGGAAGTCAGATCCAGCCGAATATATTTTTTCTGATCACTGCTGTCGTGCCTGATTAGGAGCATGTTCTGCCGTTTTCCAAATACAGTTAAATCGCCTGCCAACCCTATAGCTTCAATAACATTAACTTTTTCATCAGGAACAATAATTTGAGAAGGCTTATTAACCTCACCGATAACCGTTATTTTGAAATTAGCGATGCGAATGTTTACAATGGGTTCTTTTAAATAAATGTTTGCCTTTTGATTGATAAGTTCTCTTGCTTCTGCCGTGGTCAGGCCGCCAATTTTCACCTTGCCAATTACAGGTAATACAATATCGCCATCCTTATCAACAAGAATCCCTGAGTTTAAACCATTCGCTGCTATTCCCTCAGACGTTTGATTAAAAATGGCATTGACCTGGGGATCTAATGTATGAATAGAAACCTGGACTAAATCGTTGGGTTGGATACGAATGCTCTGGAATGAGTCTGTGCCGCTTGCCACAACCTGCACCGGAACATGATCAAGGGCACTGGGGATATCTGTCAGGTAGGTTATTTTCTTATAAGAAGTACACGATGGAAGACAAAACGCAATAATCACTACACCGAAAAGCGATAAAAGTATTTTGCTAACTGTTTTTTTGTTCATCCAGGTATTGATTAATAATTAGAACTTTATTGATGTTCAGAAGTAGTTATTGCAGATATCGAATTAACTGGTACTTCTGCAGTTAAATTCAGCTTTAAAGATTTAAGCATTAGTATCGCTTTATTACCTCGTATGGATATTAACGTCCCACTTTGGCCGGTAAGCGGTCCCTCCTTGATTTCTAAAACAGCACCTTCGATAAAAGCAACTGTAATATTCGAGCCTTTATATTTATTGAGAAAATCCTGGATAGCCTGAATCTCTGCTTCCCGCACTATAGCTGGTTTTCCGAGCCAAAACAGGAAACGAACAACCCCGGGCACAAGTAAAACCTGCAATTTCTCGTCTTCATAATTATCCAGGAAGATGAAAACATAGGACCGGAATAATGGGGCACTTATTTTTTTTTTGCGGTCGCTCCATTGTTTTATTTTCTCGTAAATGGGGCAATATACTTTGATGCCTCTTTTTTCGAGAGTTGATGCAACTTTTTTTTCGCTATTGGGCTTTGTATACACCACATACCAGGGCATGCGTTTTTAATTTTCCGCAAAAATAGATGAAATAATCATAAAATATTTTCCGGCGTTGCACGGCTTCGCCACGGTCAGTCCCATTTGACCATTTTGTAAAATGATTAGATAATCATTTTAACGCATACTAAAAAAACACTTAAAAAGAATAACCGCAAAACTTTGCAGATAAATTATTCTTTTAAAATGTTCACAATGCTAATATAGAAATGTATTTTGAAACTAAAATAGTAGGGTATTAACCGTACAAAGTTACTGAAAAATCGCCTGTTTTAAAAATGAAGCCTTAATTATATTTTTGGATCGACGCGGAAATGATACCGCGATTCACGATATCAATCAGCGAAAAAATCTATGTCGTTTATTGGAGATAATATCGCGAAAACAACCCGTTTGACTTGGTAACACGCTAAGCGTTTTCCGTACTAAATTATCTAAACAGGAAAAGTTCTGGCTCCAACAATCCCGCTGTAATAAGCATGTATCTACATGCTATCTCGTAAGAAACGAATTAACCAAGCATCGCTGGATTTAAAAATCAAGATGTAATTGTAATGAGAATGCATTTATTTCCCAGTAGGAAAAATACTTTTTGAAAACGGGGTTTTTCCCGTACAATCGTTGATTGTTATTTCGCAATTTTACATTTTCAAACTTTAATAGTAATCTGATTAATTGTTCTGGGATGATTGAGTTTTAATCAACAATTGTCTTCAAAACACAGATAGGATTCTAAGACAATGTATTTTTAGGAACACTACAGTTTTTATAATAAATAATTATCAAATAGAAAAGTTAAAAATATTTTTGTTAAAATATTGTAAAAAATCATAAGTTAAATAATGATTTTTATAGTTAATTCGTTTATAACATAATGTATTGAGAATTCGTTGCTAAAGATTATTATTATTTTTATTCTTGTTTTCTTTAAGATATTTAATATTTATGAGTTATCGGTAAGTTAATGAATCAAAATTTTTTATGGATAATTAACAATAAATACCAAGTTTTATGACTAATATTGCGCAAACTATAACAGATTTTTTAGAAGTGCTTGAAATAAACCTAAAATTTATTTAACCTGGTAATTGTGAAAATTTAATGTATATGAGAAAAACCTACTTATTATTATTGTTGTGTTGCTTTGGTGTGCGGGGATTTGCGACGACCTATTACAATAAAGCAGCTGGCGTAGCCACATTGCAAAACCCGGCGAACTGGGGTACAAACAGCGATGGTTCAGGTACTGCGCCAGTCGATTTTAGTACTTCAACAGATGTGTTCAATCTTACTAATGGTGCTGCTGGTACTATTACAGTTGCCTGGAGTGTAGCAGGAACGCTGAACGTAGGTGATGGCACAAATAATTTTAATCTGACAATCCCGGCAACCGCAGGTGTCACCCTTACTATGGGTGCTACCGGCGTAAATGTATTTGCGGGTTCTACGCTTACATTATCAAATACCACAATTCCTACGTTAGGAACTTTAGATGTTGCGAGCACAGTAATATATAATACAAGCACGCAAATTGTGACTTCAGCTACATATGGTAATTTGAAAGCCGGTAATTCTTCTGGCACCATTACAGCCGGCGGTACAATTACTGTAAATGGTACATTAACGACTACTTCGGGTGGAACTTTCGCGTTGAGCACTTTCCAGTTACTCGGATCACTCACAGCAGTTACTCATAATGGTATAATCACAACGACCTCCATTGCAAATCCAGCAATTCCTTCAGGAAAGAACTGGTCGGGAGGTACTACGGGAACAATAACTTTCGCAAAAAGCACAGGTGGCCAGTTTATTCCGATAGGAAGCTATAAAACACTTACCTGTAGCGCTAATACCTCTGGTACCAACACGGTTGTGGGGTCGGGCACGCTGACAGTAACAGGAGTTTTTTCAACAGCGGGTGCAGGCGGCACCATGGATTTGGGAACTAATGATCTATCGGCTGGTACGATTACAAACAATGTAACAGGTACTATAAAAACGCAGAGTACCAGTTCAACACCGCTTCCATCGGGAAAAGTTATTGCTGGAATAGTAAACTACAATGCGGCAACTGGTGGGCAGACAATAGTTTCTGAAACGTCGTACGCTACATTAACAATAGGTAATACAACCGGCACACAAACTGCCGGAGGAAATCTGGTAGTTAATACTGCGCTGAACGTTACCAATTCAGGCGCTACGCTTGATATGACTTCCGCCTACACATTACTCGGTACGTTAACAACAGTTACTAACAACGGAACAATAAAAACCGCAGTACCTACTTCCACAAGTGCCACTCCTATTAATACAGGTAAAACATGGGGTGGTACCGGAACTATAGAATATAATGGTACAGCTGACCAAACAATAGTTGCAGGAACATACAATGACGCTCTTTTGATATCTGGTTCACGCGGTGGTGCTACCATAACTTTCGCTTCTGGCACGGTGAGCATTGGTACCAGTATTACAATCACGGCATCTTCTTTCAACTATGATCTGACAAGTAACCTGATCAACTACAGCAAGGCAACCGGTGGGCTTACCGTTAATAGTGCTATTCCTTATAACGACCTTACTATGGGTAATACCAGTAACACGAATACCGCTAATGGAAATATTACGGTGGCTGGTGTCCTTACAACCACAGCCGGCGGTTCATTCGATTTAGCGACCAATACATTAAGCGTAACGGGTGCTCCCGTAAATGCCGGTACCATTCTTACTCAAAATACAAGCGCTACTCCTATTACTGCGGGTAAAACATGGGCGGGTACTATAAATTATAATGGTACAGGAGCTCAGACCATGGTGACGGGAACATTTACCAACCTCACACTTTCCGGCGCTCGCGCTTCAACTCCAACAATTACATTAGCTTCAGGAGCCATTAACTGTTCTGGTAACTTCACAGTTAGTTATACAGGTACTGTTTCCTTCAGCAATACAGGGAACACTTTTACTTATACAGGCAATACGGCAAATACAGTAGGGGGCATCACTTATTACGACCTGGCTTTTACCAACACCTCTGCCACAAAAACTGCAGGAGCGGCCGTAACTGTGAACCATTCACTGTCTACAGCTGCGGGTGGAACTTTTGCCATGACAACATTCCAATTGCTGGGGTCGTTAACATCGGTAACTCATGAAGGAACACTGACAACAACATGTGTCGCTAACCCGGCAATACCATCTGGTCTTGATTGGTCGGGAACATTGGGCGGCAGCTTAGTGACATTTGCAGCAACTACTACAAGTCAATTTCTCCCTACCGGAACTTATAATAACCTTACCGGCGCCAGCACCACTGGTACTTTAACTGTCGTTGGCGGCAATCTTACCGTAAATGGCACTTTAACTACGTCGGGTGCTGCAGGAACTTTGGATATGGGGACAAATGATCTGATACTTGGTGGTTCAGGCGTGCTCACGATTAATGGTACGGGTAAGCTGAAAACACAAAGCTTGTCTTCTACTCCGATTCCGTCTGGTAAGACCCTTGCAGGTACTGTGTTATACAATGCGCTCACAGGAGGTCAGACAGTAGTGTCGGAAACTTCTTATACCAATCTTACTTTGAGTAATACCAGCAGTTCAAGTACTGCCGGTGGAGACATTAATGTTACAGGTGTTCTTACTACAACCGCCGGCGGCGCGCTTGACATGTCGACTTTCGCATTGACGGTAGGTGGAGCACCCGTAAATGGTGGTACTATATTTACTCAAAATACCGGCGCTACTCCTATTTCATCAGGTGTTACCTGGGGTGGTACTATTAATTATAATGGTACAGGTAACCAGACTATCGTTCCGGGAACATATGCCACGCTTGCTCTCTCAGGCGCCCGCGCATCAACTCCTGCTATTACTTTAGCTGCTGGTGCAATCAACGTTTCAGGTAATTTCAATGTTACCTATACCGGCGCTGTAACGTTTAGCAACACTGGTAATACATTTACATATACCGGCAACACAGCCAATACAGTTGGTGGCATTGAATATTACGACCTGGTTTTGGGTAATAGTTCATTGGCAAAAACAGCTGGCGGTAATATTACTGTTGACCACAATCTTACCACTACCTCAGGTGGCACATTTGCAATGTCCACTTTCCAGCTGTTGGGTAATCCGAACGTCATCACTCATAACGGTATTATCACTACATCATCTACAGCAAATCCTGCTCTGCCTGATGGGGAGGATTGGTCAGGTGGTACAACAGGTACTGTACAGTTTGCTTTAACTACCGGTGGTCAGTTTATTTCTACCGGTACCTATAAAACACTTACCTGCAGCAATACCAGCAATACTAATACTGTTGTTGGCGCAACTGGAAATGTAACAGTAACCGGAACTATAACTACTTCCGCAGCTGGTGGTACCCTGGATATGGGCGCTAACGACCTTCTCGCTGGCACAGTTACTAATACAGGTACTATTCTTACTCAAAGCAGTTCTTCTTTACCGCTTCCTTCAGGTTTGACGTGGGCTGGTACTGTCAATTACAACGGCACTGGCAACCAGACAATGGTTCCGGGAACATTTACTACGCTCACCCTGTCGGGAGCCCGTGCATCTACTCCTGCTATAACTTTGGCTGCCGGTACGATTAACTTATCTGGTAATTTTAATGTTACTTATACAGGCGCTGTAACGTTCAGCAATACAGGCAACACATTTAATTATTCAAGCAATACCGCAAATACGGTTGGTGGTATAGAATACTACGACCTGGTTCTTAGCAATACAACATTGGCAAAAACAGCTGGCGGTAATATTACAGTTGACCACAATCTTACCACTACCTCAGGTGGCACATTTGCAATGTCCACTTTCCAGCTGTTGGGTAATCCGAACGTCATCACTCATAACGGTATTATCACTACATCATCTACAGCAAATCCTGCTCTGCCTGATGGGGAGGATTGGTCAGGTGGTACAACAGGTACTGTACAGTTTGCTTTAACTACCGGTGGTCAGTTTATTTCTACCGGTACCTATAAAACACTTACCTGCAGCAATACCAGCAATACTAATACTGTTGTTGGCGCAACTGGAAATGTAACAGTAACCGGAACTATAACTACTTCCGCAGCTGGTGGTACCCTGGATATGGGCGCTAACGACCTTCTCGCTGGCACAGTTACTAATACAGGTACTATTCTTACTCAAAGCAGTTCTTCTTTACCGCTTCCTTCAGGTTTGACGTGGGCTGGTACTGTCAATTACAACGGCACTGGCAACCAGACAATGGTTCCGGGAACATTTACTACGCTCACCCTGTCGGGAGCCCGTGCATCTACTCCTGCTATAACTTTGGCTGCCGGTACGATTAACTTATCTGGTAATTTTAATGTTACTTATACAGGCGCTGTAACGTTCAGCAATACAGGCAACACATTTAATTATTCAAGCAATACCGCAAATACGGTTGGTGGTATAGAATACTACGACCTGGTTCTTAGCAATACAACATTGGCAAAAACAGCAGGCGGTAATATAACCGTTGATCATTCGCTTACCACTACTGCTGGTGGTACGCTCGCAATGTCTACTTTCCAATTGCTTGGTTCGCCTTCTACAGTTACCAATGGCGGTACCATTACTACATTGTCTACTGCTAGTCCCGCTATTCCTTCAGGTTTAGATTGGTCATCAGGCGGTACTGGCGTTGTTCAGTTTGCATCTCTTACAGGTGGACAATTTATTCCAATGGGTACTTACCAAGCGTTGACTTGTATCAATACCAGTGGAACAAATACCCAGGTTACCGGTCGCCTTACAGTAAACGGTACATTTACAACTTCCGCGGCGGGAGGTACTTACGATATGAGTACGTTCAGGTTAGTTGCGGGCGCAGTAACTAATACCGGTACCTTGCTTACGCAGAATACCAACGCCACAATTCCACTTCCCGCAGGCTTAACCTGGGGAGGCACTGTAAATTATAATGGTACGACAACACAGACTATTGTAAACGGAAACTATAATAATCTTATTCTTTCTGGTGTGCGGACAGGATCTCCGGCGATTACATTAGATGGAACGGGTACAATAAGCGTTACTGGTACATTTACACTTTCGGCTACAGGGGTGGGAAGTTACACAACCACCGGCAACACTTTTGCGTATAATACCCTGGCAGGCGGCAAAACTATTTATAGCGCTATTCCTTATTACAATCTCGTTTCAGGCAATACCAGCGGTACTAACTCTGTGGACGGCGATCTTACTGTAAACCACGCTTTCACTACAACCTCTGGTGGTACGGTTTCAATGACTACCCATCAATTGTTGTTCGGTGGTGGTTTTGCAACACTTACGCACAACGGAACGCTGACCACTAGTTGTATTGCTCCTAACCAGGCAATTCCTTCGGGCGACTGGTCCGGCACTGGCGGCACCAGCCTGGTACAATACGTACCGCTGACCGGTAATCAATTAGTAGCCTCCGGAACTTATAAAACACTTACATGCAGCAATACCAGCGGTACTAACACGCTCACTGGTGGCGATCTGACTGTGGTAGGAACATTTACCACATCAGCAGCCGGTGGTACATTTGACATGGCTACCAATAATTTAGTGTCTGCAGCAGCAGTTACCAATACAGGTACTATACTTACTCAAAGCACATCGTCCACACCGTTCCCCAGCGGACTGACATGGGCGGGTACGGTTAATTATAATGGTACAGACAATCAGACCATTGTTCCGGCAACTTATACTACATTAACACTTTCCGGTGTTCGTAATTTAACTACGCCTACTATCACATTGGGCGCAGGTAGCATTAACCTGACCGGTAATTTCAATGTCACTTATACGAATCCTGTTATATTCAGTAATACAGGCAATACATTCACATATTCCAGCAATACTGCCAATACTGTGGGTGGCATCGAGTATTATGACCTCGTTCTTGGTAACACCACACTGGCAAAAACTGCCGGCGGTGCCGTAACCGTTGATCATTCGCTTACCACTACTTCCGGAGGCACCTTTGCGATGTCTACTTTCCAGTTATTGGGCTCGCCGACGACGATTACGCACAACGGAACAATTACGACCTCGTGCACTGCAAATCCTGCTCTGCCAGCCGGTAACGACTGGTCGGGCGGAACAACAGGCCTTGTACAGTTTGCTTTGCTGACAGGTAATCAGTTTGTTCCAACAGGAACATTTAAAACGCTTACTTGTAGCAATACGAGCAATACAAATACACTTGTTGGCGGCGACCTGGCGGTAACTGGAACATTTACTACTTCTGCAGCAGGTGGTACTTTTGACTTGGTTACCAACCGTTTGTTGGCAGCCGGAGCTATTACTAATACTGGTACGCTCCTGACACAGAATACCAGCGCTACGCCGATACCTACAGGTTTTGCACTCGCGGGAACGGTTAACTACAACGCGGCCACGGGTGGACAGACAATAGTTTCTGAGACCTCTTATACCACGCTCAAACTTACAAATACCAGTGGTACCAATACCGTTTTAGGTGATATTAACGTAACCGGAGTTTTAACCACAACTGCTGGTGGAACATTAGATATGGGTACTAACCAGTTAATCACTGGCGGCTCGCCTTCTAATAGCGGTACTATTCTTACGCAGAATACCGGGGCCACTCCTCTTTCCTCCGGAAAGAACTGGTCTGGTGTTGGAAGCGCTGGGGTTGTGAATTATAATGCAAGTGGGGGAGGACAGACCATTATGGCCGGCACTTATTCAACACTGTCTTTAGGCTCAGGAGGTGTTACAACTACCGACGCGGCAAGCGGAGCAATATCTGTGAGCACTGCTCTTAACATTCCTGCGGGTCAGACTTTTGATATGGGTGTAAATGCGCTTGGCGGAACGCTTACTACGATAGCTAATGACGGTGTTTTGCAGACTGAAAATACAGGAACAACACCCTTTACAACCGGCAAAACATATGGTGGAGTAGGTATTGTAAAATATAGCACCGGCAGCGTAAAAGTAATGGCCGGTACATACAACAATGATCTTATAGTAGACAATAGCGGTTTAACAAATACCGCTACCGGCGCTGTTGTAGTCAATGGCGCGCTTACGGTCACCGCAGGTTCTACGATGGCCATGTCTACATTCCAGATGCAGGGAGCTCCTACTTCTGTATCTAATAATGGTACAATTACAACAACTTGTACATCCGTTACCGGTCTTGCCCTGCCTACCGCCCTGGATTGGTCAGGAGGATTAAGCGGAACAGGTGTGGTGACGTTTGCTGCAACTACCGGTAATCAATTGATACCTACTGGAACGTATCGCAATCTTAACTGCACCAATACCAGCGGCACCAATACGGTTACCGGTGGAGACCTGGTAGTTAATAATGCTATTACAACTTCCAGCGTCGGTGGCACCTTGGACATGGGCACCAATGCGTTGATAGGTACACTGACTACTATAACCAATAGTGGTACACTTAAAACGCAAAACACATCTTCAACACCTATTCCTGCAGGTTACGCGACATGGGGTGGTACTGTTAACTACAACGGCACGGATAACCAAACGATGGTAACTGGTACATTTACCAATCTTACCTTGTCTGGCGCGCGTTCGTTGACAACACCTACTATTACGCTGCAGAGTGGAAATATCAATTTGTCCGGAAACTTCACAGTTAACTATACCGGCGGACCTGTTGCATTTAGCAACACCGGCAATATATTCACTTATACCAGCAATACAGCCAACACCGTGGGCGGTATTGAATATTACGATCTTGCATTGAACAACTCTTCTCTTGCTAAAACAGCGGGTGGCAACATCACTGTTGATCATAGCCTGACCACCACTTCCGGCGGCACATTTGCTATGACAACTTTCCAGTTGGCAGGCTCACCGGTTTCGTTAACACATAATGGTACGCTTACCACAACTTGCACCGCCAACCCTGCTATTTTTGATGGCATGGATTGGTCAGGTACCGGTGGAACCAGCCTGGTGCAGTTTGCTGCAACAACAGGAAACCAGTTTATATCAACCGGAACATATAAAACACTGACCTGCAGTAATACCAGCAACACGAATACAGTAGTGGGTGCAGCAGGCAATGTTACAGTTACGGGAACTGTCACTACTTCCGGCGCAGGAGGTACTCTTGATATGGGTGCTAATGACCTGATCGCTGGAGCTGTAACAACAAATGCGACAGGTACTATACTTACGCAGAGCACTTCTTCACTGCCACTTCCTTCAGGGTTTACTTACCTGGGTACAGTTAATTATAACGGTACCGGAAACCAGACCATGGTTTGCGGAAAGTTCACTAACCTGGTATTGTCTGGAGCACGCGTATCTACTCCTACCGTAACATTGGAAGGTAGTGGTGTTAGCGCCATCACCGGTGACTCAATTTCTGTATCCGGTAATTTTACGGTATCCTATACCGGGTCCGTTAATTTTGATCCAACGGGCAATATTTTTGCCTATACAGGTAATACTGCCAATACTGTAGGAGGAATTACATATGAAACTCTTGATTTGGACAATACATCATCTACAAAAACAGCTGGGGGCCCGATCACAGTAAATAGTTTTTTACAAACACTTAGCGGTGGCACTTTTGCAATGGGTACTAACCAGTTATTGGGAGGAACCTTTTTCGACGCACAACATGATGGTACGCTTACGACTTCATGCACAGCAAGTACTGCTATCCCTGCCAGTTCTTTCTGGTCGGGTACGGGAGGTGTAAGTGCTGTTATCTTCAATTCACTTACGGGAGGGCAATTTATCCCCGGAGGCAGCATATTTAAAACACTTACCTGCACTAACACCAGTGGCACTAATACTGTAGTAGGCGGGGACCTTGCAGTTACTACTTTCACAGCATCTGGTGCGGGTGGCACGCTTGATATGGGCACTAACAAACTTACTGCTGCCACACTCACAATTCCTGCTACCGGTACGCTGCTTACCCAGTGCACCGCTACAATACCCATACCTGCAAGTAAGGCACTTGGCGGTACTGTGAATTATAACGCGGCAGCGGGTGGACAGAACGTAGTATTTGAAACTTCATATACAAACTTGGTAATTGGTAATACCAGTGGCACTCAAACCGCTACCGGCAACCTGGCGGTAAACGGTACATTGACATCTACCACAGGCGGTACACTTGATATGGGATCATTCACCCTCACAGGTATGTCCGGATTTGCGACAGCAGGTGCTGGCTTGTCAGCTGGTACTATAAAGACAGCGAATACGTCTGCCGCTCCTATTAAGACAGGAATTGTTTGGGCGCCTACCATAGTATATTATAAATCAACCGGTGGACAGACCATTATGGCCGGCACCTATAACGGAGGTCTTACAAATAGCAATACGAGCGGCACAAACACGGTAGCGGCGGCGTTAACAATTAATGGCGCCCTGACACTGAATGCCGGGTCCAATTTTACGGATAATACCAAAACTATTACACTTAACGGTAATATTGCGGGCACCGGAACGCATACGTCAAGCGGTGCAGGTAAGATAACGATGAACACCGGCGGCACTACCATTTCCGGTGCTACACTTGGTAATCTTACTTTAAACAATGCCGGTGGTTTCAGCCTGACAGGCGATCCAACTGTAACTGGTACCCTTACCCTTAGTTCTGGTGTTTTAACACTTGGAAGTAATAACCTTATTTTGGGTACTGCTGCTCCTACAGTAGCCGGAACATTCTCCGGTACCACCAAGATTGCTACTTCTATAGCATCAGGTGGCCAGGTTCGCAAATTATATAACGCCACGGGATCCTATGTATTCCCGATTGGTGGTACCGGTTCCAACTATACGCCGATTACAGTAAATGTTACGAGCGGCACGTTTGGTGGCGGAGCTTATGTGGGCGTGAATCTGGACAATGTTCAGGATCCTCATGATGCAAGTACTACAGATTACATCAGCCGTTACTGGAAGGTGACTACAAACGCGGTTACCACTCCGGTGTATTCTGTAACTGCAAGCTATGCTGCCGGAGACGTACACGGAACTGAGACAAATCTTTCATCTGGTTCTTATTCTGGCTCGTTGCCATGGACTAAGTACGCTGCAGTTGATGCTATAGGTCATACCATCAGCGCCACAAATGTTACAACTACAAGCACTGAATTTACCGGTATTACAACATCTGGTCCTTCCGTAACCAACATTACAGCTGCTCCATCCAGCACTATTTGCTCTGGTAATTCTACTACGCTGACCGTGAACGGTGGCAGCGCAGCGGTTGCACCGCTGAGCTATAGCTGGAATCCGGGAACTGGCTTGTCATCCACTACGGCATCAGTCGTTACTGCTTCTCCAACCACAACCGGAACAGTCACTACTGTGTATGTTTATACAGTGACTTTGACGGATGGTAACGGTGCTACTGCTTTAACAACAACAACAGTTACGGTTAATCCTGCACCTGATCCGGGAACAATAACAGGCTTATCCAACACGGTGCCTACAGGTTATACGATCTCACTGACAGATGCCACTGCAGGTGGTGTATGGTCAAGCGATAATACAACAGTGGCTACAGTTTCAGGTACCGGCGATGTAACCGGGGTTTCTGCCGGAACAGCGACTATTTCATACACACTTACCAATCCTTGCGGCACAGCAGCTGCTACTGATGTAATTACGGTTACCGGCGGTGGTACGTGGTATTCTGTTACCACAGGTGGTGATGCATCTGTATTAACAGACTGGTGGTCTACAAATAGCAATACGGGCATACACCCGTCCGTATTTACAAATGCCAGCGATACCTGGGTAGTCCAGAGCGCAATGAGTTGCACTGCTGTTCCTTTTACATTGGCGGGCAGTGTCAACATAATATCTGGTGGTAATCTTACCGCACCTGCAGGTTTGCTGAATGTAGGGGGCAACTGGAGTAACGTAGGTGGTACGTTTACTCACAATAGCGGTACAGTGGTATTTAATTCAACTTCAACAGGAAATACTATTTCCGGAACGCTGACAGGTTCCAGCAAATTCAATAATTTGACTTTTGCAGGTGTTGGCGGAGACTGGTCATTTGGTAGTAACTCTGCTGATCTTGCCGGTGATTTCACAATTACTAACGGTACTGTCACCGCTCCTTCTGCTACACTGAGTGTTGGTGGCAATTGGAGCAACAGCGGCACATTTACAAACAATGGTGGTGGTGTTACAATGATATCCACTACCTCAGGTAAAACAATTGCCGGCTCAATGACTGGTTCAAATGCTTTCAATAATTTGACTTTCAACGGTATCGGCGGCGGATGGTCGTTCGGCTCGGCTGCTGCTGATGTAAATGGCGATTATACTATTACTCATGGCACTGTTACGGCTCCATCTTCTACATTGCAGGTAGCTGGCAGCATGAGCAACGGTGGTACTTTCACTAACAATAGTGGTACAGTTGTAATGAGCGCAGTGTCCGCCAAATCAATTTCCGGTTCGTGGACTAGCTCAAACAAGTTCAATAATCTTACATTTAACGGTGTAGCCGGTTCATGGACTTTACCTTCATCTCTTGATCTGGCAGGTGACTTCACCATTACAAACGGAAGCGTTACAGCTCCTTCAAATAACCTGAAAGTTGCTGGCAACTGGAGCAATGGCGGATCATTTACCAACAACGGCGGTAATGTTATAATGAATGCTGCATCTGGCAGTAAGACATTATCCGGCTCAATGACAGGCAGCAATGGATTCAGCAATCTCTCCTTCAATGGTAGCAGCGCGGCTTGGTCTTTCGGTGCCAACGCAGCAGATGTAAGCGGTGATTTTACAATAACCGCTGGCGCTGTTACTGCTCCTTCTTCAACATTGCAGGTGACAGGTAACTGGGATAATACAGCCGGCACGTTTACACATAACGGTGGTACAGTGGTGATGAAGGCGACAGGTGCAGCTTCTATCTCAGGAGCAATGACCGGATCCAGTAAGTTTAATAACCTGACTTTTGATGGAGTGGGAGGCAGCTGGTCTTTTGCATCTACTGCTACAGATGTGGCTGGTGACTTTACCATTACCAATGGTGCGGTTACTGCGCCATCTTCATCCCTGCAGGTAGGTGGCAACTGGAGCAACGGCGGAACCTTTACTAACAATAGCGGTTCTGTAACCATGACATCTACGAGCAGTGTTGCTTTTTCAGGAGCAATGACTGGTAGCAACAAATTCAATAATCTTGTGTTCAACGGTATAGGTGGCTCCTGGACATTTGGAGCTAATGCAGCCGATGTTGACGGCAACTTTACTATCACCAATGGTTCTGTTACAGCTCCTTCTTCTACTTTGCAGGTTGGCGGTAGCTGGAGCAACGGTGGTACATTTACTAACAACGGCGGAGCCTTGGTAATGTATGCTACCACAACCGGGAAGACACTTGGTGGATCAATGACCGGATCAAATGGCTTCAATACCCTGACCTTTAACGGAGTTGGTGGTGCATGGACGTTCGGTTCCAATGCCGCAGATGTAGCTGGTAATTTTGCAATCACTAACGGTACAGTTACTGCTCCATCTTCAACTCTGACTGTAGTAGGAAACTGGAACAACGCAGGCACGTTTACAAATAACGGCGGTACCGTTACATTGACTGCAACCGGCGCAGCTGCCCTTTCTGGTACTTTAACCGGCGCCAGCAAATTCAACAATCTGACTTTTAACGGCATTGGCGGTTCATGGACGTTCCCTGCAAATGCTGATTTGAATGGTAATTTTACCATTACCAATGGTTCGGTTACTGCTCCTTCTTCTACCTTGAAGGTGGGAGGCAACTGGAGCAACGGTGGTTCATTTACGAACAACGGTGGTACACTCGTTATGACGGCAACCACTACCGGAAAAACGCTGACAGGATCAATGACTGGCTCGGATAAATTCAATAGCCTTACTTTCGACGGAGTGGGTGGTGCATGGTCATTCGGGGCGAATGCAGCCGATGTGAATGGTACGCTCACTATTACAAATGGTACGGTAACAGGTCCTTCTTCGACGTTGAACCTCAATGGTGACTTCCTGTCGTCTGGTGGATCCTACAGTCCAAATGGAGGCACAGCGGTGCTTACCAATAGCGGCGCTCAGCAGTTGGGCAGCACAGGTGGTCCGGCGATTACATTTTATAATTTGACTAACTCTGTCAGCGGTACAAAAACATGTAATGCTGGAGTGAATATCACCGGCACATTGACGCCGGGAGGAACAGCGGTATTGGCAAGTGGTGGATTCCTTACTATGAAATCTACATCTTCGCAGACTTCCAATATTGCTATCGGATCCTCAGCTGGTGGCTATGTTACAGGCGATGTAACTGTAGAGCGTTATATTCCTGCTAATGCTACACGTGAATGGCGTGCATTGGCCGTTCCGACAAACTCAGCAACTCAAACAATCCAGCAGGCATGGCAGGAAGGTGCTACTTCTGTGTCAAGCGATCCAAATCCCGGATATGGTACAGGAATTACATGTTGGCTGAATTATTCTACAACGGACGGTTTTGATGAGCAAAGCTCAGGTACTATTAACTCTATTGAACAGTATGATCAGGCGAGTGGTACCTGGACCGCTAATCCGGTAACAAATACAAACGTTAAGCTGATTTCGAGTCAGTCTGCTTACTTCTTGTTCATAAAAGGCAACAGAACCAGCAAATTGTCGAACACCACGATTACCGCTACTACATTGCGTACTACGGGCGCACTGTACACCGGAGACCAGTCTGCGATTGCAGTTGCAGCATCCAAACTTGCGTTTGTTGGCAACCCGTACCCATCTGCAATAGACTTTAGCGCTATTGCCGGAGGTGACAGGACAAACATCAATAACAAGTTTTGGGTATGGGATCCTAAGCTGAGCACCCAGGGCGGTTACCAGCTTTTCGATGCAGCGTCAGGGTTTACACCTGTTCCAGGTGGCGGTAGCTACGGGTCTGGTGCTAACTCAATTATCCAGTCTGGACAGGCATTCTTTGTACAGGCTACCGGCACCGCAGGCTCCCTGCAGTTAAGGGAAGCAATAAAAGTTAGCGGCAGCAACAGTGGTGTTTTCAGGTCAGCATCTGACAATGAAGTTCTGAACATCAACTTAAACATGGTAGAGAAAAATGATAGCACTACCTTGGCAGATGGTGTACGAGCAATCTTTAGTGAGAATGCTTCTGAAGCGATAGACGGCGACGATGGTATCAAGCTTTCTAACGTAAATGAGAACCTCTCCATTTTGAGGAATCAATCGTTGTTGATGCTTGAGCAAAGGCCATTGGTGGAAAAAACAGATACTGTATTCCTACACACTGAAAACATGGAGTATAGGAAATATCAGTTATATCTGTCTGCTAAGAATTTTAACAGGCCCGGTACTACGGCTTTCTTATATGACAGTTACACAGGTAAGACCACTTCTTTAAATTTGGAAGGCGACTCTAAGTATAACTTTACGGTTGATGCCAACAGCGGATCTTCAGTTGCAAACAGGTTTATGGTAGTATTTAACTACAACCCGATTGCGAAAAACGTGGAAAATGGAATTGTTCTCTATCCAAACCCTGCTGAGAGCGAAGGCACAATTAACTTGCTGCTGAGAAACCAGCTGAAGGGCACTTACAAGTTAAATTTGTTAAATGAACAAGGATATAGTATTTTTAATTCCGAATTCCAGCACGCTGGTGGAGATATCTCACATCCTGTAAGTTTACCTTCTATGGCTCCTGGAATTTATAACTTTGAAATAGTAAAACCTGACCTGACTAAATTGACAATCAAAACACTTATTAAATGATGAAGAATATCGTAAGAAGTTTATTCGTAACTTTCATTTGCATGATTCTCGTGCATTTAGCTTCTGCTCAGCCGACGGGCCCTGGCCCTGGCCCCAGTTCACCGGTTCCTATTGACGGGGGATTGAGCCTGCTCATAGGAGGAAGTGTGTTGTATGGAGTGAAGAAGCTGAAGGAAAAGTATAAGAGCGATGATAACGGCAAGTAAGTTGTTCCTTAATACGGACAAAAGAATCATAGTTTTTTTTGTAAAGTTTGTTTTAATTTACGTTTCTTTATATTTATTTAATTATGCTATTATTGGAGTCACTTCGCCATCAGGTATTTATATCGAATGGATAGATAAGCACTTCAATTATTTGATAGCATTTAGAGGTTTTCTACTTAATGTATCTTCACACATCATGCGCCTGTTCGGCTATATACCTACCGTTATTAATGACGGTATGTATATAGCCGGCGGTGTGGGTGTTACGCTTGCCTTACCTTGCCTTGGAATTGGAATTATCTTTTTTTGGTGGGCCTTTGTACTTTCTTTTCCTCAACTCACAAGTCATAAGATCAAGTACTTCGCGGTCGGTACCTTTGTATTTGTATCGCTGAATATTATCCGTATTTGCCTATTGTCAGCATTTCTTTCTCATGGTTATAATAAAAATATTAATCATCACCTGATTTTCAATATTATAACTTATATAGCGATGTTTATATTGATCTTTAAGTGGATTAACCTTTCGACGACCGATAATTTAAAGCACGAATAAATATTTTTCCCGTCGGCTATATATGTTGAGCCAATAGATTTGTTCTTGGATTGTACGCTCCGTCTTTTACTTGTTGCCCGGTGTAACGCTCTTTTTGGACGGTAATGATGTTTTATTAATATAGGGCGCTACTTTTTGCGGTTCTATAAATAGCACATAACTGCATATCATTACCAGGAACTGGGGTATCCACAAAAATATACAGTTTAGAATATGAAAGACGCTTCCGATGAGGAAAGCCCATTTTTGCCATCTCCTGTTAAAAAGTAAAAAGCCGGCAGATAGTTCAAAAACAATGATGAAAACTGTGAGCAAAGTGTAAACGCCATGAGGTATACCCATTTTTGAGATCATAAAGCCCGCAGACGTCGCATAATCGCCGTGAAAAGCTGCCGCAATATCGTTGCCACTTGTCCATGCAGGGGTAAGTACTTTGTGAATGCCTGTTGCCAGGTAAATAATGGCAACTTGGACACATATCATTCGCTGGGTCCACAAACTATAGATTTTTGTTTGTGATGATTTTTTCCTGGCAATGATTTCATCGATTGATAAAACCGCACCGCACGGACTAAGTATCATCAGTATCAATATCAGGAAAAGAAGACGATCATAAGAGGTGCCGTGCATGTGGAGGTAGGCATAATAGTGATAGTTTAAAACCAGGAAGAATCCTACTAATGAAGCTCTCGTAAAAAAGCCAAGTACGACACACAGCAGCAATGCGATTCCTACGCCATATAACACCCATGCCTGGCTCACAGAAGGTGAACTGACAATCCATCCTATCATGGTCTGAAACCCTGTGACATGCGTTCCGGGATCAGGAAAAGCAGGAAAATACATTCCCTCGCGGGAAAAGTATAACGATACATACGGTAACCATGACATCCAGATTACCAGCCAGAAGACGCCAAAAAGAATCCTGAACAGGGCCAAAGCATGCGGAGGCCCCTCAATAAACCAAAAGCTATTCCATGCTTTCCTTAATGTGTTCATTGGTTATCAAAAGTATAAAATTAAGGCGCAATAGTTTTGTGACTCCTTTTCATACTTGCGATTACGGTCGGGATTACTACCGGTTTAATAGGAGCCGCATGCTTACTGCAATAATAACAGCGCTGACAGCCATAGTGCCTATAGACTTAAGGAAAGGGAAGATCATGAAGCAGTATAGCAGCATAAACCCGGCGGTAACCAGTCCGGTCCACGCCGCGTACGATACTTGTTGCTGCGCCATCACATAACTGATAAGCATCAGCACACCAGATAATATAAGCACATGTCCATCCATCAGCAGTCGAAGTAATTCACGATCGTATCCACCCTTGTGATTCTTTATCACAAATACATCGTGCAGAATCCCGTTACCGGCATACCATATCGTTGCAACCAGGAACCAGGTATGTGATAATAGTGTTTTCATTTCAAGGTAATCAATTGATTGTGCCAAAACGGGAAAGCGACTGGCTATTCACAAATGTTTTGGATTTATCGTCTTCGGCAAAACTAGCGTAGTTATTATCTTCCGCAATGACATCAGCATGAGCGATAGTCAATTACTTTTTTATTCAATCATAGAAAATCATTATAAAATCTATGCTGCCTGCCTCCGCCAAGAGGCTCATTTTCAAATTAGCTGATTCATGATTACCTTAGCTCCATGCAAAAAATACTAGTCGCCAACCGGGGTGAGATAGCAATGCGTATTATGCGGACTGCAAAAGAAATGGGTATAAAAACGGTAGCTGTTTTCTCTGAGGCAGACAGGAATATGCCGTTTGTGCGGTATGCTGACGAAGCGGTGTGTGTTGGGCCTGCGCTTTCATCTCAGTCTTATCTGCGCGCGGAGAAGATAATAGAGGCCGCTTTAAAGACCGGGGCCGAAGGCATTCATCCGGGCTATGGTTTCCTTAGCGAGAACGCTTCCTTCTCTAAAGCAGTTACGGATGCGGGGCTTATATTCATTGGTCCCTCGGCTCATTCCATAGAAGTGATGGGCAGCAAAATAGGGGCAAAGCAGGCAGCTAAGAAATTCAATGTACCTATGGTGCCCGGTACTGAAGAGCCGCTCAAAGATGTGAAAGAGGCGAGAAAAATTGCGAACACCATAGGTTATCCTATCCTCGTGAAAGCCTCTGCAGGTGGCGGTGGTAAAGGGATGCGTGTGGTAAATAACGATAATGAATTTGAAGAACAGATACGTGCCGCAAAAAGTGAGGCGCTCAACGCCTTTGGAAATGATGATGTGTTTATAGAGAAGTACGTGGGTGCGCCGCGGCACATAGAAATACAATTGATGGGCGACCAGCATGGCAATTATGTTTATCTTTTTGAGCGGGAGTGCAGTATACAGCGCAGGCATCAGAAGCTGGTGGAAGAGGCGCCGTCGAGTTGCCTTACGCCAGGCATCAGGAAAGCAATGGGCGAGTGCGCTATAGCGGCAGCACGATCTTGTAATTACTATGGTGCGGGCACAGTAGAATTCCTGGTTGATGAAAGTCTTAACTTTTACTTCCTTGAAATGAACACCCGGCTGCAGGTGGAGCATTGCGTTACAGAAATGATAACTGGTGTGGACCTGGTAAAGGAGCAGATAAACGTGGCCCGTGGCAACAAGCTGTCTTTTACCCAGGATGATCTTACAATCACCGGCCACGCGATAGAGCTAAGGGTCTGCGCAGAAGATCCGTTCAACAACTTTTTGCCTGATACGGGCAGACTGGAGATATACCAGCCGCCAAAAGGTCCCGGCGTGAGGGTAGACGATGGCTATGAAGAGGGTATGGATATTCCCATATTTTACGATCCCATGATAGCAAAGCTCATAGCTTACTCGTCAACACGTGATGAAGCTATAGATCGGCTATGCAGGGCTATAGACGAGTATTATATAAAGGGCATACAAACAACACTGGAGTTCGGCAAATGGGCCGTTCAAACAGAGCCGTTTCGCTCGGGTAATTTCGATACTAAGTTTATAGAAAAACATTTCAAACCTGAATACCTGGTAGCGGATAGCGCAGAATCGGAGCAGGTGGCTGCCTTGCTTTCGGCTTATTTATGGGAAAAAGATAAAACAAGCAGTAACACGGCAACGACTGCTCCGGTAATGTTAAATAAATGGAAACTGAACCGTAAATAAATATTGTCTCATAGAAATTTGCGAAATTTGTAGTGTGCTATGAAAATAAAATTTGTAGCTAACTATAAAAACCAAATGCTATGGAAAACGAAAAAGAGGATTTCTCAAAGGACAATACCGGGGATACTGAAAGTACTCACCACAAATCCTGGATAGGGAATATTGTGGAAAAAATAGAAGACGAACTGGAAAACATGGAGAGTGATTTTCCGCTGTCTGGCGGTGAAGATCATCCTATTCATCCGCGTCACCATCATGAAGACGAATCTTCAGAAAAAGATAAAGACGAAAACCATGAGTCTTTTACCAGCCACCTTTTAGACAATGTGGATACTGATTTTCCATTATCCGGTGCAGAGGAGGATTTGTAGAGGACTTCAGGATAGTTGACGGGTGGATATATCTTCATTACCCTTGTAATTTCATAATACCGCTGCTTCCCGTTGCAGCGATAAGATAATATTGCTACACCTTTGCAGGTTATAGGACAATGTGGGCTTGCTCCTTGTTTGCTTTCATCTAATGGAGAAAACCCGTTTTCATCCTTTGCAGTCGCCGCATTTATTTCAAATCTTACTGATCTTTTTGAGCGAATCACCTTCGTGTTCACAGCGATATGTTTATTGTTCTCTCTCATCACAATGGGTACCGGTAGGTGTTTTATCCATATAGTATCTGGTACCGGCTCATTTCTAAATCCTGAAAACTCAACTATAAAAATATAGTTGCTACCTGATCTCCCCGCAATGCCCCCGCTCCAGTTTTGTTGCGTGGAATTTATCAGTTTTGTTGTTTGCGCAGCAACAATATTTGGGGAAAAAAGAATGGCAAAAAAAGCGATAGAAACACTAATTTTTGTTAACATAATTTTAAAATAATTATGCGAATAATTTGACTTAATTAAGTGCATAAGCAAAAAATTGATCGCGATTTATTGAGTACCGCAAGTTGATTGTAATCAAGGTACAACACAAAAGTTAATGCATCTATTTATGTATTCATATTATAACAGATTTTTCACCAATTTTATTCTATTATTTTTCCCGCCTTTTCTACATTTCATAAGCACGATTATTGTACTTACCTACATGTTTTCGTGTTAAAATTGGAGTGCCATGAACGTATTCAAAGTAATATTTGCCAGGAACGAAATTATTTCATGCAGCGTGGTGCATGATAATGTGAAATTGGATAGCACATATCATTATGAACATAAAGCAGGGAAAATTATTTACGCCTTGATTAAAGCAGAAACAGAAGAGGAGGCCTGCTCTGTAGCGCGTAAGATGCCGAAGGAGATTTCTGATAAGATTTTTGGAAATGATTATATCACCGCATAAATTCTTTATTATTTAATACTGATAAATTCAGGTTATAAGCACTTTTGCGCTGTCGCTGTCTATCTTTCTATCGTCATAATGGCCTCGCATGTTATAATAATGCGAGTCCCATCTGTATTAGACCAATGAAAAACCCAAGAACCAGGGCCACAATCTCGAGGAACCAGAATTCTTTTTTCATTACCGCCTGTAATATTTCTTCCAGTTTGTCGGATGAAAAGGCAGAGACCTTGTCTGTTACCATTTTTTCAATGTCTATCCTGGAGCTAAGCGAATCTGTGTACTGATGAATAATTTCGGGCAACAGTTGTTCTATTTCTTCCAGCATGCCGTCTTTTATTTTTTGCAGCGTATTGTCGCCTACGAACATGGAAATAACCGGCAGCTTTTCCTTTAGTTTCACATGCAGGAAGTTATCGAGATGCTTTTCAATGGTAGGCGTGAGGCTTTTCAGCATTTCAGGGTCTTTTAGTTGCGTAGCTATCTCGCTAAAATGTATGAGCTCGCGCGCAACTACTTTGCCTAATTGCTCAGCTACCTGTCGCTGTCTTTTGGGGAATACACCTTGTATGGTTAATCCGGGAAGGCGAACAGGATTCCTGGGATGAAACAACATCTTTATGGCCACCCAGGTCGTTATCCAGCCGATGAATGCAGAAATAAACGGCTGCAACCAAAACATTATAATACTCATAAGCAAGCACGTAAGCTGCTATGCCGCGGGGGACATAGCAGCTTCTTTCCGGTTTTATCAATTGTGTATCTGTCCTATAAGTTTCTTTAAATAAACGCCATAGCCGCTTTTAAAATAGGTGGTAGCCAGCTTATTCATTTGTTCATCATTTATCCACCCGTTACGGTAAGCTATTTCCTCTATGCAGCCAATTTTCAACCCCTGTCTTTTTTCTATCACCTCGATGAATTCACCGGCTTCTATCAGTGAATCAAAAGTTCCGGTATCCAGCCATGCTGTACCACGATCCAGGACACCTACTTCCAGTTTTCCCTGCTCCAGGTATACCTTGTTAACATCGGTAATTTCCAGTTCGCCCCTATGCGAAGGTTTTATGGCTTTGGCTATCGCTACAATGTTGTTGTCATAAAAATAAAGACCCGGAACTGCATAGTTGGATTTCGGCTTTTCTGGCTTTTCCTCAATACTTATCACCCTATACTCCTTATCAAACTCTACTACGCCATATCTTTCGGGATCAGTAACCTGGTATGCAAACACTACGGCACCATCGGGATTAGACTTCTTCTTCAGCAAGGTGCCCATACCGGAGCCATAAAAGATATTATCCCCGAGTACCAGTGCCGCAGGGCTATTACCAATAAAGTCGGCGCCCAATATAAACGCCTGGGCAAGTCCTTCCGGTTTAGGCTGAATTACATATTCGAAACTACAGCCTATCTGGCTGCCATCACCCAGTAATTTTTTAAAAGCGGGTTGGTCTTCCGGCGTTGTGATGATAAGTATTTCCCTTATGCCAGCAAGCATGAGCGTGGACAATGGGTAATAAACCATTGGCTTATCATAAACCGGCATTAGTTGTTTGCTAACCGCAATGGTAAGCGGGTATAACCTTGTTCCGGAGCCGCCTGCAAGAATAATTCCTTTCATATTATTGTGTAAGTTTTTTCATTTGTGGTGCAAGATAAAACATAGATCCCGTATGATGAGAATAAACGACAGAAAGCTAAGACGCCTATTTCTTTTTATGAAACAGATCGTTCAGGCCGCCCTTCAGTTTATCGCCGGCATCCTTTACAGGATCAGGTTTTTTCTCATCGGGTTTGCCGCCGCCAAGTATCTGCTTCTTTAGCTCTTCTTTAGCAGTCGTAACTGCCTGGGTTTTAATGGCTTTTACAGTGTCTTTTACAGCGGTCTTTACCACATTTTTTACGCTGTCTACCTTCTTTTCTACCTCTTTTTTGATCTCTTCTTTCACACTGTTCACAGCGTCGCCGGCTACATTTTTGAGATTGGTTTCTATTTTTGGACTGGCTGTAGTGCCTGTTATCTTTACTGCGAGATTTACCTTGTCGCCCACCTTTATTGGTAATCCCTTGCTGGCGGCCTGGCTTACAAGATTGTTTACCATCGAGGTTCCTGCGCTGCCCATCATCGAAGTGGGCACAACAAGATTAACGCCGTAATTGATTGTCTGGTCAAAGCCGTGGCTGCCGGCTATTTCTGCATCAATGCCTCCAATATTCATCTTATACGGCTGCACTGTTACACGTCCGTTTTCAAAGGTGAAAAATATCTTGGTGTCTTTGAGCGCTATAGTTTTAAATTGTGACAAGTGCAGCTTATCGGCTAACTGGTCTGTTACAGGGAAATTGCTCAACACGCAGCTCAGCAGCATTAAATCGCCCTTTCCGGTTAGCGAATTCATAACCGGGCTCATGTCTGGGCCCAGCTTGCCGGTCATTGTAAGATTTGACGATATCCTACCTGAGATGTACTTGCCCGCAGGCATCATCTTCTGCACGGTATTAAAAGTAACAAACGTCTTCTGTACATCTACGCTTTCCACGCCGTACTGAAAGGAAATGTCGGGGTTTTTCTTGTCGTTTTTTGTTGAGTATAGGCCGCTCATTTTTAGCATGCCGTCCAGTGCTTTGCCGCTTACATTCTGCAGTGCCACGGCTTCGTTTCGTATCTCCAGGCCGCCCTGTACATTGGTAAGAGTTATATTGTCATATTTCACAGTCCCTACCGTCGCACGCAGTTCCACGTCCAGGTTAGAAGGCACCAGGAACGGCTCTGTAGAAGGTTTAGCAGGGGTAGCTGTGGTAGTAGGTGTTGTGGTAGCTCCCATCCATTTATTCACATCTATCTTGTCAGCCACAAAATTGAATGAGCCATTCAAAGATTCATTATGCAGGTAGTAGCCCAGTAGGTTATTGATGCCGCCATCACCGCTGAATATTGTTTTCATGTACTGCCCTTTCAGGTTGGAAACTGTAACATTTTTAGGGTTGAAGCTAAGTACCAGGCTGTAAATATTCACGCCGTCAGGGTAATCTTTGGATACATAGGTAAGATCGTTGATGGCGATTTTACCTGATGCGTCCAGTTTCTCAAATTGTTTTTTCTGCGCTGCTGCAACTGACCCTTTCACAGAGACATCTGCATTGATGGTTCCGGCCAGTTTTGTGCCGGCTTCCAGCTTTGTGAATTTCTGCATCTGGGTAAGATCTACGCTGCCCTTGGCTGATGCGTCTATCCATTGGTCGGATACCGGCGTTTTAAGCAGCATGCGGAGGTCAAAGGGCTGGGAGCCAAGCTCCACATGGCATTTCTCCAGGTTCACAACAGTATGGTCTGTGATTCCATCGGGATTATTTACGTCCAGTTTTACCTGTATATTCGATACTTTCTGTGGCAGGTCAGGATATTGGAAAGATCCATCCTGTATACCAAGTGCAATATGATATGCAGGTATTTGCTTTTTGTTGTATTTCCCCTTCACATTGCCTGCAAGTGTCATTTTACCCGTTGTTTTGATATCCTTGAAATTGCTCTGGTAGACGCCCGGCACTAGCGAGAGTATATCTTTGAAGTCGTTGGACGGTGTCGAGAACTGCACATCAACGATCATATTGTTTGTATCAGGCATCTGCACAAAGCCCTTGGTAGAAAGCCGTAATCCGTTCAGCTGTATTTTTTCGGTATTAAAGGTGTATTTATTCGCTTTGTTATCTATTTGCAGATCCATATCTATCCCCGTCTTCACCTTGTGTAGAAAGGCGATATTACCATTAATGAAGGTAATGGCATCCGCCGTTGTTTTAGTGCTCAATGTAAATGCATCGCTGGTAAAGTCTCCGGCTCCTTTATGGTCCAGGTTCTCAATGATTGCATGCATCTTGCCCTGCTCATCATTATATTCTATGTATGCATTCTCAAGTGAGTATTTGCGCAGCTTCAAAGCGAATGGCTTAGACTCTGTGGGTGCTGAGGGTGGGGTAGGCTTGGTGATATTCCAGTTGGCATCGCCATTGGTATGTACAATAGCATGAATCCTCGGAGTTTCCAGTCCGATATTCAGTATGTCATACGTACCATTTATTGCCTTCATCAGGTCCAGCGCTACATTGATGCTTTTAGCAGAAATAAGTGTATCATTTTTAAAAGTGCCCTTACCGATAATACTCAGGTCAACTATACTCACGGACAAATGAGGAAAATTATGTATGAGGGATATGTCCACGTCTTTAAAGTCGGTAGTGGCATTCAATTGCTCATTCATTTCTTTCTTCACGAGTGCCATTATTTTGTCCTTAAAGAAAACGGGAACTATAATGGCCGTAGCTATAAGGAGCAGCAGGATAATCCCTATGCCAATAAATAACCTCTTTATGATTTTCATAATTGATACACTTTTAATTGATTGATTGCAAAAGTAACCGTAGGATCAATAATAAAAAAGAATACTGCTTTCTATTTAAACTAAATTAGCTTTTTATTGTCCAAAAACTTCGGGAACCTATTTGAATTAAATCGTTATATGTATTTGCAAAAATGCTGTTCGCTCATTTTTACGTGCTCTTTCGCTGTTTTGCTCATATCCTGCAGCAGCTCAAAGCATTCGGGTACAAAGAAAATTCCCGGCACCTGGCAATCCGAACCAATTGTGATTGACGGAAGCAATAAGGATTGGCCGTCGCCATACCCGGAATATGATGATAAAGCTCAACTGGGTTATGCAGTTTCCAACGATAAAGACAATCTATACATAACAGTGGAAACCGGGGATCCTGCTACACAACTAAAGATACTTCGCAACGGTCTTACGGTATGGATAGACAAAGCGGGGGAGAGAAACGAGGAGACGGCTATTAATTACCCCATACCTGTAGCAACTGCTGAAAAGACTGGCAGGGATGATGAAAGGCCTTCACCTGGTCAATGGCAGGGCGGGGGACTGGAAAAAAAACGCATCGAACTGGAAGACAGGGTGAAGATGGAAATAAGCAATGCAAGAGAATTTTCTTTGCAGGGTTTCAAAGGCTGTAATATGCAGTTTCAGCTTTCGGAAAAAGACACCTGTGGAATAATAGTTCGCATGACATTGGACGCCGACAATGAGCTGGTGTGGGAGGCAGCAGTGCCTTTCAAAGCTTTTTACCCTAAGCGTGAAGTGGACAAAAGGGACAAAGGTAAACCAATCAGTATTTGTTTTGAAACAGTAGGTCTTAAAAGACCTGCGGGGCAAAGCAGAAGTGGTAGTAGTCATGGCGGCGGTATGAGACCGGGTATTGGCGTTGGAGGCATGGGAATGGGTATGCGAATGGGCGGCGGCGGAATGAGCGGAACCGGTAACCGGCAGGGTGGCCAAAACAATGAAAATAACATTATGGAGCCTGCATATAAAAGTACTGCGACCTGGAAAAAAACCGGGATTGCATTTCCTTAATAATAAGTACCCTTCTTAAGGTATTCACTCACATATTCCCTCACCCCGTCTTCAAGCGAATAGAATGGCTGGTCGTAGCCGGCATTACGGAGTTTATGTGCATCAGCCTCTGTGAAGTATTGGTATTTGTCGCGGATATCTGACGGTATATCTACATATTGTATGTGCACAGGTAGCTGCAGCGTCGTGAATATTGCGGTTACCAGGTCTTTGAACGTGCGTGCTTTGCCGGTACCGGCATTGTACAGGCCGCTGGCTGGCTGGTGTTGCATCATCCAGTAGCAGAGATCGGCTATGTCCTGTACATAAATGAAGTCTCTGAGTTGCTCTCCATCCTTATAGTTGGGATTGTGGGATCGGAACAATTTCGCTTCTCCTTTTTCTTTTATCTGGTTATATGCATGAAAAATAACAGACGCCATGCGGCCTTTGTGGTACTCATTGGGGCCAAAGACATTAAAGAATTTCAAACCGGCCCAGAAAGGAGGTGCAGAGGGCTGCTCAAGCGCCCAGATGTCAAATTCGTTTTTCGAAACGCCATAAGGGTTGAGCGGATGTAATTTCGTTACAATACTATGATCATCTTTATATCCCAGTTCGCCATTGCCATAAGTTGCTGCCGACGAGGCGTAGACCAATGGGATATTATTTGCTGCGCATAGCGCCCATACCTGTTTGGAGTAATCGAGGTTTAATTTTTTATGAATGGCATAATCCATCTCCGTGGTATCCGTACGGGCGCCGAGATGAAAGACATATTTAATGTTAGGAGCCTGCTTTTGTGCCCATTCAAAGAATACATCTCTTTGTATTTTTTGAACGTATTTTTTACCATTCAGGTTGGCTGATTTTTTCCCGATATTGAAATCATCGACCAATACCAGGTGTTCAAAGCCCAGCCGGTTTAAATAACCGGTGAGGTAACTGCCTATGAAGCCCGCGGCGCCTGTAACAACAATCAAGTCGCCAGGCTGCATTCTGTCCGTTTGGTTAGAGATCATTTAGCCTTTGCTGCAGAATCCATTGCCGGGGTTTCCGCCTTGGGAGTGGTTTCTTCAGCTTTCTTTTCCGTTTGCTCTGCTTTATTCTCCGCTGGCGCAGTCATTTCTTTGTTCTCTTTAACCTCGCCCTTACCTTCCTCACCACCGCTTTCAGCCTGTATGAAATTGAGTGCGGCCACGAAAAGACCGACAACGATAATTACCAGCCAAAAAGAATTCTTAAAGGAGATTATTGTCTTGTTTTCTTTTGAATTTCCGTGATTTGTACTGTCAGACATTATGTAGCTAGTTTTTATATTCGCGCAAATGTAAACTTTTACATTGATTTTTTAAATGCTGGTGAAAAAAATGTATCATTTGATGTGTAAATTCCAATAAATAAACCTGCTAAACTTTTTGAAAGTTTAGCAGGTTATGTTGTTGATATTGCTTTGTTTGCCTTGCGATCTCTTAGTGATTAACAACTAGTTTTTGAGTGTTTACTACCTCTCCTTGTCTTGCCACTAATACATAAGTTCCGTTAGGTAGATTTCCCAGGTTGACGTATTCATCGCCGGGCTCTTCGTACATATTGCCAGACATTTCCTTGCCGTTAATGTCCGTTACCGTAAGCGAAGCGGGAAGCCCGCTATTGGCGAACTGCAGGTGAACCTGATCCTGCGCAGGGTTAGGAAACATAGAAAACAATGGCGCAACGGCTTGTGAAGCTATCCCTGTAGGGCTGGCTACTGTAAAGCTTCCGGTCATAAGTGATGGATGGATCGCACAATTGTAACTGTAGGTGCCGGTTACTGTCGGAACGTAAATAAAGGAAGTAACTCCCGAGTTTATGTTACTGTTCCAGGTGGTTGCTGTCGGTGGTACGGAGGTGCTGGTAGTAGTATGCGTGCCACTTGACCAAACCCATTTTATGGTGTCACCCGGGTGTGCAGTCAGGGTAGAAGGGGAGAAAGAAAAATCCGCCACGGTAATTGTGTGCACAGTAGCAGACGAACTGATTGCCAGGCAAATAATGGCATTAAGCAGAAGTAATGTTTTTTTCATAGTATTTGTTTTTGTTGTTATACCCGAAAAAAAACATTCATGCCATTGTCAGGCAATGACAACAGCTTTGCATTGAAACAGTTTGTTGCAATACCAGTTAAAGTGAACCATGCCACAGAGGTGATCGGACGTGTTCCTGTTCGGAAGTTTTTTTGACCGGTTCGTAATTGCTTTTGCCAGTTTCGGCAATTTCGCCACCATCGGTTCCTTTTTATTTGCTGTAAAATCATCGGGTAAAAAAAAGAGGCGCATGAATCTGTGAGAAGCCCAATTGTTCACGCCCTGGTGCTTTTCGTAAAGAAAAAGTGAGGAAAAAAATCATCAATCGTCGTCAAATAAAACCGATAATATCGATTTGTCGTAATTTGCAGGTGGGGAACTATGCAACATTTGTTACTGCTACATGGCGCGACAGGCGCTGCAGATCAGCTTTCTTCACTGGCGGAGACGCTTGCTGAACATTTCCTGGTTCACACAATTGATTTTTCTGGCCATGGCTCGCAATTGCCTGTTGACGATCCATTTTCCATAGAGCTTTTTGCACACGATGTGCTTCGGTTTATGAAAGAAGAGGCTATAGAAACGACAGCGCTTTTTGGCTATAGCATGGGTGGTTATGTGGCGTTGTATTTCGCCAAAACTTACCCGGAAAAAGTAACAGGGGTAACAACATTGGCTACAAAGTACCACTGGGACGAGGCGATTGCGGCAAAAGAAATAAAAATGCTTGATCCGGTTAAAATAGAGGAGAAAGTGCCGGCTTTTGCAAGTGCGCTTAAATCAAGGCATTTGAAATCTGATTGGAAAGTTGTGTTGAAAAAGACCGCTGAAATGATGTTGGATCTCGGCAAAGGAAAAGGACTGAATAATGATCACTTTTCAGGGATAGTTACGCCGGTGCTGTTGTTGCTCGGAGATCGCGATAAGATGGTGAGCCTGGAGGAAACGGTGGCTGTTTATAAAACGTTGCCGAACGCAAAGCTGGGAATATTGCCCGGCACGTCCCACCCCATCGAACAGGTGGATATCCACCTACTTTCCTTCTTAATTAGAGGCTTTTTGGGTTAATTACCTTTATTTTACGCTACCGCAATCATCAGTCAGACCTTTTGATAGCCTTGGTAACTTCGCAGAATAAATAAAAATAAGATAATAAATCGTTTATTTTCGCCTTGTTGCTAGCTTAAAATATGCCTGTCAAACAAAATAAGAATACAGCCCCCGTCGCAAAAAAAAAAGATAGTGACTTACATCACAAGAGTGGAATATTCGTTTCAATACCCCAATGGATACCTATTGCTATTTTAGCTCTTACTGCTCTCATTTACAGTAGGGTCGTGTCAAACGATTTCGTGAATATTGACGATGACGCGTTTATTACAAAAAACCCGCTCATTGCCGACTTTAGCTGGGAAAGCGTGAAAGCAGTCTTTACCAGTTTTCAGAATGGTAAATACCAGCCGCTTGTCAACCTTTCTTTTTTGCTGGAGCACTCTTTTTTTGGTTTCAATCCGGTTGCATTCCATATAACTAATGTATTACTGCACCTGGCGTGTACGTGGGTGGTATATAAGCTTACCAGGCAATTAAGCGGAAAGGATGTTACAGCCGCTGTAGTTGCTGTCTTATTTGCTGTGCATCCTATGCATGTGGAAGAGGTGGCTTGGGCCTCCGAGCGCAAGGACCTGCTGTATGCTCTATTCTTTTTATTGGGCATGCTCCGTTATACCAGGTATATTGACACCGGGTTGCAGATAAAAGATTTGACAATCACTTTTTTTCTTTTCCTGGCGTCCATATTGTCTAAAACTACTGCAATGACTTTCCCGTTGGTACTGTTAATAGTAGATCTTTATCGGGGCCGGAAATTGACCGCCAGGATGCTGTTGGAGAAAATACCTTTTTTGTTAGTTGCTATTTCATTTGCTGTAATAGCTTATTTATCCCAGCAGGCAGAAGGAGTACCTGCTAATATGCCGGAGTCCATAAATTGGGTGAACAGGATATTCCTTTTTACCTATGTACCCTCTTATTATGTTGTGTCCGCCGTTGCTCCGTTTAATATATCAATCATGCACTATTATCCCGTTGTCACCGACGGACTGCTGCCCTGGCAGTATTATGCTTCCTTTTTTTTCCTGTTGTTTTTAATAATTGCCATTGGCCGGTCGGTCATAAAGCGGGCGCTGCTCTGGAGAGAAATACTGTTCGGAGTGTGCTTTTTTGTCATCACGATTTCCGTCATGGAACAAATAGTTTCCGTCGGACCTTCGCTCACGCCGGAACGATATACTTACATACCCTACCTCGGTTTTTTTTATGTTATTGGGCAGTGGCTTTCAGGTATGGGGCCAGGGAGAAAAAAAAAGGCAATGATTGTGCTTACATTGTTTTTGTTGGTCTTTTGTGTACAGACGTGGGCGAGGATTGGTGTATGGAAGAATAGTGATTCGATTTTTAATGATTCTATTGAAAAAAATGCGGGACACACAGAGAGTATGGAATTTTATTTTATGAGGGGCAATACAAAGGTGGAAGCCGGCGATTTGCAAGGGGCTATTCAGGATTATAGTGACGCCATTTCTATTAACTCCGGATATGCAGAAGCCTATACTAACCGGGGAGTGGCGTATTTTCAATCAGGTGATATGAAGTCAGCAATACGCGATCTTAATAGCTCGATTACACTGAATCCTAAGCGCATTAAACCATACCAGGACAGAGCCGCGGTCGAAGCGACGATGGGCAACTTTGAAAGCGCGCTGAAAGATTTTGATCATGTTTTAAGTATTGACTCTACCAATCAAAAAGTTTATGTAGACCGCGCGATGGTTCGGTTGCAGCTTGGTGATACAACCGAAGGATGTAGCGATCTTAGAGCCGCCCTCAAATATGGAAATATTGACGCTGCGCAAATGGTCCGGCAGTACTGCCGTTAGATCATTATAATTTCACTTATTTGGTTCATAATTTTTTTGTCCGATGTTGAAAAAAGCTCTTGCTTTCTCATTGATTGAAAGCGCTCGTAATTTTTGAAAATTCAATCCTTCGGGCTGCTCAACACCATCATTATTGCTATAAATTAATAAATGTGTTTAATTTATTTTTTTATTTTGTTAACGACCATTAAAACGTAAAAAAACTCAAAAAAAATCTCTAATTTGTTGGTCTGGCATTTTTTGTAGGTACTCCCCAAATTTTTTTTTCTATGAAAAGAAAGAACCTATTCTTTTTCAACCTTATATTTTTAGGGTATATTTTGTCCGCCAATGGCCAATCTCTATATTCCGGGATAACTTGTCCGCCCAATATAGATTTTGAACTAGGGAATTTGTCTTACTGGTCATTCAAGAATGGAACATGTTCCTGGACCAGCGGTCCGCTGCCTGTTTACTCGCTAACGCCATCTGCCCCCGTATTTACCAGGGAATCACTTGTCGCTGGTACTGGTACCGATCCTCGTGGGGGCTGGCCTGTGGTGGATCCCGGAGGCGGGGCTTATGCCCTGTTGTTGGGTGACAACATAACTGGTTATCTTACTGAGGAAGCTGACTACTTCGTACATATCCCCTCAGGTGTCAATAACTACAGCCTCATATACCGCTACGCAGTTGTCCTGGAAAATCCAACGAGTCACGGCACTGCTGAGCAGCCAAGATTCACGGTGAATGCTTTTGACTCTGCTACCTCGCTCCCCACTCCGTGTGCACAATATACTTATGTATCCGGTTCCGGATTACCTGGTTTTTTTCAGGGTGCCGGTTCTACTACTTTTGATCCGATCTGGTGCAAAGACTGGACAACTGTAAGTATCAATTTATCAGGGCTCAGTGGAAAGACGGTAGATATCCAGGTAATTGCCCAGGATTGTACAAGAGGGGGGCATTACGGCTATGGATATTTCGATATGACCTGTGGCCTCTTCGCCATTGATTCCAAAATTTGTGACGACACGCTGGCAACGCTTACCGGCCCGCCTGGTTTCAACTCCTATACGTGGTATGACTCACTTACGTTCACCCATGTATTTGGAACTACACAGGTCATAACCATGCCTATACCGGATACTCAAACAACTTTTGCTGTTATTATAGAGCCCTTTGTAGGTTTTGGCTGCCCTGATACGTTGTACACGCGGGTAATGCCTTCATATCTGAGAATGCATGCCAGCAATGATACACTGATATGTGCGGCTACCAGTGTACCCCTGCATTCATACGCTACTGACAGTGCGCTGGATATGCCGCTGGTATATTCATGGACTCCTGCAACCGGCCTGAGTTGCACCAATTGTGCTAACCCGATAGCTACGCCTACGCTCACCACTTCCTATATTGTAAAGGTGACAGATAAAGCCGGTTGTAGTAAAATAGACACCGTAAATGTGACGGCAGACAAGGTAATAGCAAGTACCTCTGTGGTGAATGACAGTTGCTATGCGGCTAAAAACGGTGCAGCTACGGTGAACCTGAGCTCCGGCACGCCGCCTTATGGCTATATCTGGAATACCCTGCCTATACAGACTACCAAAACAGCTACCGGTCTTTCAAAAGGCACCTACTCGGTTGCCATTACGGATAACATAGGGTGTAAGGGCTCCGCGACGGCCAAGATAACGGAACCCGCTGCCAACAATCTGTCCATTAAATCATCCGCGGGTCCTACCACCTGTTTTGGTAAGGATGGCTATATCATTTTAGCAGGACTTACAGATGGCACTACGTATACTATCAATTATACGTATAATGGTATCCCCTCCTCCCAAACTCAGACAGCTATAACGGGCGGACTGGATTCTCTTACAAAATTGTCTTCCGGTGTCTACGACCATATTACTATCAATGTGACCCTGCTGCCTCCTCCTTTCTGTTCGTTTAATACAGTAGGTCCGCTGACACTGGTGGACCCACCCAAGCCTCCACGTCCTTCGGTAGGTAATAACGGGCCAATATGCCTGGGCGATACTTTAAAACTCTCGGCATCGGATGGCGTGGATAGCGTATCCTTCCTGTGGTCGGGCCCTTCAGGCTTCTCGTGGGCGGTACCAGATACCGTGCTGCCTGATACGCCGATTGCCAATGCTGCCTTTGCCTATGCAGGCGTCTATACCGTAACGGTAACCAAGCATCTGTGTGTTAATTCCTATACTACCAATGTAGTGATTAAACCAATTCCTGACCCGGTAGCTACCGGTGACTCAGTATGCTCCGGTTCTGACATTCATTTATCAGGCATTTCGCTCAACGGTGCTACCTCCTACAGGTGGGATGGCCCTGATGCTTATTCCTCATTCCTGGCTAATCCGGTGATCACAGCAGGTAAGTTCAATGCTACAGGTACTTATACACTGACGGCAACACTGAATGGCTGTACTGCCACTGCTTTAACCAATGTGATGGTAGTGCAGACTCCTGATGCACCCCTTGTATCGGATACTGTCTATTGCCAGTTTGATAACCCGGTGCCGCCGCTCAAGGCCACTGGCGTGAACCTCACCTGGTACGACCCTAACGGCAACCAGATGCTGATAACGCCGATACCTGCCACCGATGTAGCCGGCAAAACCACCTGGTCAGTAACCCAGCAGACCAGCGACCCCAACCCACGGGTGCCTACGTGTATCAGTCCCAAGTCTTATGAAACAGTACAGGTTTACTCTAAATACTTCCCATCGCTGGTGGTAAGCGACAGCGCTATATGTACCGGTAACGAGATAACCTTTACCGTAAACAATGCAGGTGATGATAAAGACGGTATATTATGGAGCCTGGCGGCTGGTGACACCTTTAAGAATGTGAACCCGCTGCGGCATTCCTTCGATGCCATAGGCACTTATACAGTTTCTGTAACACCGCTGCATAAATTCTGTCCTAACCCGACTCTTACCCAGCAGTTGCATGTATTCCCATTCCCTGTGCTGGACCTGGGACCTGATACTGCCATATGCCTCGGCAGCCAGTCGATAACCCTTGCCGACAATATCAATGCAGGCACCAAGAATGCAAGGTGGCTGTGGAATACAAATGAAACAAGCCCAAGCATAGTAGTAACCAAACCCGGTATTTATTATGCGAAGCTGAATATCAACGGATGTCCTACATCAGATACAGTAACAGTGCTCAACGATTGCTACCTGAACATACCGAATGTGTTTACACCCAATAATGACGGTTCCAACGATTACTTCTTCCCGCGCCAGTTCCTGACCAAGGGCCTGACCAGCTTCAAGATGGATATCTACAACCGCTGGGGCCAGCTGGTGTTTACCACCAACAGCCTGAACGGCATGGGATGGGATGGTAAGTTGAACGACATACCACAACCTGAGGGAGTATATGTATATGTGATGGAAGCCACCTTCAAGGATGGCCAGATAGAACATCACAATGGCAACATCACGCTGCTGAGATAAAGACTGAATAATTAATAAATACGAAGCCCGCACATCAACTTGTGTGGGCTTTGCATTTATGTCATCATCGCCTAAATCATTAATTTTACGCCAATGAAACACACTTCCCTGCGCCTGATAACTGCACAAGATAACAGCGAAATAGCGTGGATTATCAGAGCGGTGTTGACGGAATTTAATGCCAACAAACCCGGTACGGTTTATTACGATCCTACTACAGATGATCTTTACAGCTTATTCTCAAGGCTTCAGTCCGAATACTGGATATTGGAAGTAGACGGAAAAATAGCTGGTGGTTCGGGCATTTACCCGACAAATGGATTACCCGCTAACTGCTGTGAGCTGGTAAAACTTTACCTGCTGCCGGAATATCGTGGCAAAGGTTATGGACGGGATTTGATCAAACAATGTTTTCAAAGTGCAAAGAAATTCGGTTTTAAAGACGTGTATCTTGAGACCATGCCGGAATTAAAAATGGCGGTGGGGTTATACCAGCAGTGCGGCTTTAGGTATTTGCCGGGTCCTCTTGGACATTCGGGTCATTTCGGTTGTGATTTGTGGATGCTGAAAACACTTTGAAAAATCGTTACAGGCGCAGCCCTTGCTGCGACACATGGAAGCCATTTTTCTCTACTTCCTTTTGCGTATGTACATCCCACAACAACGGATTGGTATGATTGAAGTGGATGAAGTAAACTTTAGACCTGGTCGCTGCATCTGCGCTATCAAATAAGCGGATCGTTTCCGTAATAAAAGGGTGGGGTACCTCGCTCATGTTTCTGCCCGGCAATTCGCTACCATCATAAAATGTACCATCCAGCAATGCAATGTCGACGGACTTCACCTCATCTACGACATTGTTATCCCACTTTTCCCATTTGTTGATGTCAGGGATAAACAGATAGTTTTTACCACCGGCATGTATTTTAAATCCTGCTGTTTCCGAATACTCATCTCTGTGCGGCACAAGAACAGGAGTAACCGTAATAGTCCCCAACAGGGGTACGGTGTTACCAGGTAGCATAAGCTCCAGTTCTATATTATGCAGGCTCACTAACTGGCTCCACGGGCCGTTTGTCTCCAGGAATGTTTTCATTTTTGGCAGCACATATACCGGCACACTAGTCGAGCCCATTACTTCTCTGCCAAGCTGCATTAGCCCTGTATAGTGCCCTATATGCGCGTGGGTAACAAAAATGCCGTCAGGCAAGTAGTTATACCGTCCGGCTGTGATCGCATTAAAATAGTGCAATTGTTCTTTGATATCAGGAGTAGCTTCAAACAACCACCATTTTCTGTTCACGGAATCAACCAGCGCAAGACTCACGACATACCTGCGATTGCCGCTATTTTCCCACGCTTTATTGCAGCATTGTTTAGTACACCCCATGTGTGGGTAACCACCATCCTGGGCAGTACCGAGCGTAAGCAGGTAAGTGCCACCCTGCGCATAAATAAGATGTGGCAGGCAAAGAAATAAAATAAAAAGATGACGGATCATAAGCATAAAGTTAAGATGATGCGTCGACTTTTTATTTTGAAATGCTGCTTGCAAATTTATCCATATTGCCAGCGGATGAAGTATACAAGGGCGCAAGTTGTCCTACTGCTCAACGTTTAAGCAATAAATCGCTTTATTTACAGTTTATATGCTGTGGACGCAAAGCTCACGCCTTACTTACCACTTTTGACTATTTTCGCAGCATGAAGCAGTTTTTTTTCGTTATTGCATTTTTCGTTTCCTTTTCTTTAATGGCACAGCCTGCGTGGCAGCAGCGGGTGGACACAAAAATTGACGTGCGCCTCGATGACAAGAACCATTTCCTGCATGCATTTGAAGAAATGACGTATACGAACAATTCTCCTGATACCCTTAAATATATTTACATCCATCTTTGGCCGAATGCGTATAAGAATGACCACACTCCGATGGCACGGCAGATGGATATCAATGGCAATTCCGCTTTTTATTATGCGAAGGCAATAGACCGGGGATATATAGATAGCCTCCAGTTTACGATAGATGGTCACAGCGTAGACCATTACAGCGCCGACAACGTACCTGATGTAGCACGCATAGACCTGTTGCAGCCGTTGCTGCCAGGCCGGTCGATGAAAATAGCAACGCCGTTCAGGGTCAAGATCCCGAAAGTGTTCTCCCGAATGGGGCATACGGGTCAGGCATACTATATTTCGCAGTGGTTTCCCAAGCCGGCAGTTTATGACCTTTTGGGCTGGCATCCCATTTCTTACCTTGACCAGGGCGAATTCTATAGCGAATATGGCTCTTATGACGTAAGCGTTACGCTTCCCGGCAACTATGTTGTGATGGCCACCGGCAACTGCACTGATGAACACGAGAACAACTGGCTGGATTCTCTCTCTAAGCTGCCGTTGCCGGCAGATTCATCGACGCAAAAGAAGGCGCCGGCCAGTGTGCTGGAGACCAAGACGATCCACTTTCATGAAGACAATATTCATGATTTCGCCTGGTTTGCCGATAAAAGATGGGTGGTGCGTAAGGATACGGTGTACTCACCCGGCAATGGTCAGCTGGTAACTGCATGGGCTGCGTTTATGCCCCCCTATTCTAAAACATGGCGGAAAACCACCGGTTATTTAAAGGAAACCGTAAAACACTATGGCGCCTGGGTTGGGCCTTACCCGTATAAAACTATCAAAGCGGTGCTTGGTGATTTGCGTGCCGGCGGAGGTATGGAATATCCTACAGTTACTGTTATAGACAAATCTTCCAATTCCGGCCTGCAAACGGTGATTATCCATGAGGCGGGACACAACTGGTTTTATGGGCTGCTAGGCAGCAACGAACGTGACCACGCATGGATGGATGAGGGCATCAATACATTTTACGAGCAAAAAACAACGGAAGCTATAAAGACAGATTCGGCAAAAGCAAAGAAAAGCAAGTTTGATGAAAGCCTCCTTTACTACGAGATGGCCGCTACCCACAATGACCAGGCAATTGATGAAACGTCTTCCAACTTTACCAAACTGAATTATGGCCTGGACGTATATTATAAAACGGCTCTTACACTTAAATGGCTGGAGCATTACATAGGACCTGCTGACTTTGAACAAGGCATGAAAGATTATTTCGAAAAATGGCACTTTCATCATCCCTACCCCGATGATCTGCGTGCGGCCCTGCAACGACATACTACCAAACCTGTCGGCTGGTTCTTCGATACTATGCTGCATACTGACAGGAAGATAGACTTTACGATTACCCGTGCTAAAGTAAACGGCGCCAATACAGACCTGACGATACGTAATAATACAGGTGTCATTTCGCCGGTGCTTATTGACGCTATTTATAAGGATAGTGTTGTTGCGAGTGCCTGGACGCAGCCTTTTGAGAAGACAACGACGTTGACGATGCCTGGCACCGAATGGAGCAGGATGAAAATAGATGAAGATATCCCTGACGCTAAAACAACCAATGATGTTTATAGAAGAAGCGCATTGTTTCATCGTTTTGGACTAAAGCTAAAGCCGGTAATGGGACTAAATCTTGGTGATAAAGACAAAATATTTGTAGCGCCTTCGTGGGGCAACAATCAATATGATGGCTTTATGCTGGGTATATTACTACATGATTTTACCCTGCCGGAAAACCGCTTTCGCTATGCCATAGCGCCTATGTACGGCTTTCACTCCGGGGGTATTGCAGGTACCGGCTCAGTTGGCTATCTGTGGTATCCCGGAAGCGTTTTCAGGGAAATATTATTGCAGGCCGATGCCAAGACATTCCATGATAATGAAACTTCTGTTAATCGAACTTCACCTCTTTTTGCGTCGTATGTAAAAGTAGCCCCGTCTCTCACCTTCACTTTTAAAGAGCGCGATCCGCTAAGCCCGGTAACACGAACGCTCATGCTGAAGGAGTACAACATCAGGGAGCAGAACTTTGTTTTCCCGGCTGACACCATCAGTAGTCCGTTGGTGTTTTCACAGGATAGAATTTATGGAATGCTCCGTTACAGGCACGTCAACGATCGCTATTATAATCCTTTTAGCTATAGTGTTGAGGGCCATGCGGGCAGTGATTTTGCCAAGCTCAATGTCGAAGGCAATGTGCGTATTGATTATAATGTGAAAAATAAATCGCTGTACGTAAGAGGTTATCTTGGTAAGTATTTCGCTATAAATAATGATCCTGCAGTAACGCAGCGATATGAACTAAACGCCAGTTTTACAGGCCTTGATGACTACTTATATGATGGCACCTATCGGGGCAGGAATGCCCGGAACGGACTATCAGCACAGCAGATATCTATACAGGAAGGCGGTTTTAAAATACCTACCTACAATGGTGTAGACAGAAGTGACAACTGGATGGCAACCATCAATCTGAAAACCGACCTGCCCATTGGAAAATGGCCTGTGCGCCTGTTTTTTGATGCCGGCCTTATTCCTAATGCAACGCCCTCTATCACCAATTCATCTGCAACCACTTTGCTTTATGATGGCGGCGTGGAGGTATGGCTGTCGAAGGATATTGTAAGCGTTTACTTCCCCCTGATTATGAGCAGTGATTTCCAGAACTACCTGACGAATACTTATGGGCGAAAAAATTTGTATGCCCGCAGCATTTCGTTCACTTTCCAGTTGCAGAACATCAATTGGCTGAAAATCACATCGGGTGTTCTGAGGAGTTCGATAAATTGAGGAATTGTTACAGATGGATAGAAAATAATGTTATTGGATTGGCATTAACACGGCTTAGCTCTATCTTTGCCTCAACTTTTAAAAATACGCTCATGAAACGTTATGCAACAGCCGTTTGGAACGGCTCAGGAAAAGAAGGCAACGGCAACCTGACCACTCAGAGTACCGTACTCAATAAAACACAATACTCTTACAAAAGCCGTTTCGAAGAAGGCGTTGGTACCAATCCCGAGGAGCTGATTGCCGCTGCTCATGCCGGTTGTTATACCATGAAGTTGTCTTTCCTCGTCGGTGGCGCGGGCGCTACTCCCGAGCAACTGGAAACAAGGTGCGACATCACTCTTGAGAGTGGCACCATCACAAAGAGCGAACTGAATGTGAAAGGCAAGGTTCCCGGCATGTCTGCGGAGCAGTTTAAGGCATTGGCAGAACAGGCAAATGTGGAATGCCTGGTAGGCAAACTGTTCAAGTGCGAGATATCACTTGTGTCTGTTGAGTTCGTTTAGTGTTCAAAATCAACCATGTAACTTACAGAGCCGCTTAAAACGCGGCTTTTTTTGGCTTTTGAGGCGTCTCGCCAGTATTCAGACGATCTTCTGCCCTTATTTGCTAGTACCGCTATTGCCTTGTTTCCGGTGCAACCTATACCCAAGAATCACCTTGAAAATGCCGTTATCTGTCGCATTGGTGAAACCAAGTCCATAACCGGCATTAAATTCCCAGTCGGAGGAAAAGTCTACGTCAGCAGCTATAAATAGCTGGTGTTCCTGTTGCTGGTAAGGATCGAACATGGTTATGTTGCCCACTGCGCCGTAATACTCAAGTCCCGCCGCTATCTTTCCGGTGATGCTATAGCTCGCTTTCAGGTTTGGAGAAAAACCGTAACCACTTTTTTCGTTCAGCCCATGAAAGGATTTGTCAAATGTAGGATTGAATGCCACATAAAATTTCTTCCAGGTTTTATCTATTATAGGTCGCACCTCCAATGTCCAGTCATCGGCAGAGTACTGCCTGTTTTGATAACCTCCTTCCACTGAGAGGCTGAGGCCTACCGGCCAGTGCCAGCTCTCGGGCACCATAACCCTTGGTCTTATGTGGCTGCCCACAAAGCCTGTACGGTTATCTGAGCCGATGACATTAAACAGGTAAAAACCCGTTTCAAACCAATCGGTAAATCCATGGGTGATCTCCACTGTCTCATGCAATACATGGTTGGTGGGCAGCACACCGTCCTCAACGTTTTTCCGGCCTGCAAAAGTGAAGTTGCTATGCAGCTCAAACATGGTTGATCCTTTCGCCAGCGTTTGCGATCCGTAAACCTGGATCTCATAATTTTCCTGGGCGTAGGTAGTATTAACACAAAGCAGCAAGCAAAGGCATGCGTAAATGCATTTCATACTGCAAGTATATGATTTATAGCACTAAATGCATAATGTACGGCATTAACGCAAAGCTACACAAGCATGGTAACCGGATTCTCCAGGTGCGCTTTCAGCGTCTGCAGGAAGCGGGAACCAACAGCGCCGTCTACCACACGATGATCGCAGCTAAGCGTTATTTTCATCAGCTGGCGCACTACCACCTCTCCATTTTCTGCAACCGGCGTCGGGGTTATTTTTCCTACAGCCAGTATGCAGCTATCCGGCGGATTGATAATAGCCGTAAACTCGTCGATATCCATCATGCCGAGGTTGGAGATGGTAAATGTGTTGCCGGTAAATTCCTGTGGCTGTATCTTTTTGGTACGGGCTTTTTCGTAAAGGCTACCTGCCTCCTGGGCAATCTGCGACAGGGACTTCTGGTCGGCGAATTTTATTACCGGTACTATCAATCCTTCTTCAACAGCTACCGCCGTGCCAATGTGGATATGATGGTTCTGCCGGATAAAGTCACCCATCCACGAACTGTTGACTGCGGGATGGCTGCGCAGGGCTATAGCGCAGGCCTTTATCACCAGGTCATTGAACGAAACCTTTACGGGAGATAGCTCATTGATAGCTTTGCGGGCTTCTATGGCTTTATCCATTGTGATGGTCATCGTCAGATAAAAATGCGGCCTGCTGAACTTGCTCTCAGATAGTTTCTGGGCAATGATCCTGCGCATCTGCGTGAGCGCGGTATCTGTATAGCCCTCCTGGCCTGCCGGCAGGAATGCAGCAACCACTGGTGCAGCTTTTTGCGCCTGCTGCGCCCCGGGTGCAGCAGATTGCTGCGGGGTATAATTATCTATGTCTCTCTTAATGATTCTTCCATTATCTCCGCTGCCTTTCAGCGCATGTATGTCTACGCCCTTATCCTGTGCCAGTTTTTTGGCGAGCGGCGAAGCTTTTACGCGATCGTCTGCAGCTGATGCCGGTTGTGGCTGTTGCTGCTCCGTGGCCGCTGCAGGTGCCGGCTGCGCGGGGGCAGTTTGCTGCCTTGGCGGGGTAAGCGGAGTTGCCGCAGCTGCCGGAACAGCTGGCGCCGCGGGTGCCGGCTGGCTGGGTGCGGCCGCAAGTTGTGCCGGCTGAGGAGCTGCCTGCTGCGCCGGAGCAGCACCGCCGCCTTTCTCTGCATCCAGTATGGATTGATAATCTTCTCCGGGACTACCTATAATAGCCATGATACCGTTAACGGGTACGCCCTTGCCTTTCTCTACGCCTATATAAAGTAAGGTGCCGTCCACATAAGGGGTCACCTCCATGGTTGCTTTATCTGTTTCCACATCTGCAATCACATCGTCTGCTTTTACAGTGTCGCCTACTTTTTTGTGCCACTCTGCTATCACACCTTCCTTCATCGTATCACTCAACAAAGGCATACGTATCGCTTCCGCCATATAAATGTTCTGTATTTTTAGAGGTCAAAAGTAAGGTTAATTGGTTAATCGGGCAATTGGTTAATTCGCTAAATCCGGTAAATGATCACGGGCGCAGTACAGATTAATACTCAATCTGCATCCCAAGTCCATCCTTTAGCTTTGCAAGGTTCGGATTTTTGCCTGCCATCACTTCATACATTTCGCTCTTACTCAGCACCTTGCTTACCTGGGCATTTTTTACAGCCTCATCTTCCTGTATCTCTGTAGTGATCCGCACTATCATATTTGTCTCAGCCCGGTAAAAGTCAATCAGCGCTGTCCGCTGGTCGCGGGCATAGGTGTCAGTGAGCTCACTGGGCGAGATGATTCGCACTTCATCCGGCGGCAGTACCTCCACGCGCATCAGGCTGAACTGGGCATATATCACGGTCTTACTATTATCCTGCAAATTCTTTTTGTATCGAGAGAACAATTGCTCCGCCATTTCTGCCGAGAGTTCTTTTTTCTGGCTTTGGAGATTGGCTGCCGCGGTCGTTACGGCTGCGTCTATATCGGCCAGCATATTCATGCTCACCCGGCGACTGCCTGGTGCGGACGGGGCTGCAGGGCCTGGCAGCGGCGTTTCCTTTTTTTGCACTGCCGGTATCGCCGGCTCCTGTAAAAGAGGTTCTTTTTCTGCAACGGGCACATAGCTGCCAGGCTCCGGTCGCGCGGCTGTTGCCTGCGGTGGCGGGGTGGCGGGGCTTACTATGTTACCGGGCTTTTTTTTTACATCGTCGGCGTGCTGCATGGTATCCGCCGATCCATCAGACCGGGCAGGGGAGAGGCTTTGCAACAGGAAGCACAATCTTATCAGGCACATCTCCACATGCAGCCGCTTGTTGGTCGCATTCTTATACTGCAGTTCGCTTTCGTTGATTATGTTCAGCGATGAAAGTATAAAAGAAGGCGGCGCCTGGTTGGCTTTTTCATTATAGCCCTGCTTCAGGTCATTGGGCACATCCAGCAGTTTGGCCATTCGTGCATCTTTGCACAGCAGCAGGTTGCGGAAGTGCTCTGCAAGGCCGTTGATGATGGTATCTCCTTCAAAGCCTTTTTCCAGCGCCTGGTCCAGCAGCAGCAGCGTACTGGCCACATCCTGGCTGAGCATCCCATCTGTGAGCCTGAAATAATATTCCGCGTCCAGCAGGTTCAGGTGCTCCATGGTATTGCTATAAGTAAGCATACCATTGGTAAAGCTGGCTATACGGTCCAACATAGACAGGGCATCGCGCATGCAGCCTTCGCTTTTCTGCGCTATAATGTGCAGGGCAGCCTCCTGTGCTATCATACCCTCCTTACTGCTGATGCTTTGCAGGTGAGACACGATATCATGCGTGGTAATGCGCCTGAATTCAAATATCTGGCAACGGCTCTGTATGGTGGGCAAAACCTTATGTTTCTCGGTAGTAGCCAGGATAAAAATTGCATAGGGCGGAGGCTCCTCCAGCGTTTTCAGGAAGGCATTGAATGCCGCAGATGTGAGCATGTGCACCTCATCTATGATATATACTTTGTATTTCCCCTGCTGAGGAGCAAAGCGCACCTGGTTGGTGAGCTCGCGTATGTCTTCCACCGAGTTGTTGCTGGCAGCATCCAGTTCAAATACATTGAAAGATGCATTGTTCTTAAAGCTGGTACAGGTGGGGCATACACCGCAGGCCTCCATATCTTCCGTGGGCGTTTCGCAGTTGATGGTCTTTGCCAGTATGCGCGCACAGGTTGTTTTGCCCACACCACGCGGACCGCAAAACAGGAATGCGTGTGCCAGGTGCTGGTTTTTTATAGCATTCTTCAGGGTGGTGGTTATATGTTCCTGGCCTACAACCGTATCAAACGTTTGCGGGCGGTATTTTCTTGCTGAAACTATGTAATTATCGCTCATTGATCCTTGTCGAAATGTCGCTGGCCGAAAGCAGAAAGCCTACAATAAAAAGGTTTTTTCCCGTGCCAAAAATGTTTTACAAACTTACCGGAAAATATGTGATTTAAAAAGTGATAACCGAGGCACATTATTCAGATGCGTCAAAAATAAAAGGTATCCTATAACCGAAAGACCGATATGCCGGCATGATTTCCCGAATAATGTTACCGTAATTTATTATTGAGCCGTTTTTGATTGATTACCAGGTAGTTGTGGTCGAATGTTGTTCAAAATTTTCCCGATTTCTTCCCGATTTCTTGCCGGTTGGCCTGGTCAACAATCCGGAAGGTATAATGAAGGTGCATGGTAAAAATAATTATTGGTTTGAAAGTGTTTACAGACGGTTGTTATGTTTTTATTGTTGATGTATCATGCAGGTATAAAACGCCTGAAAAAGGTATAATAGGGTATAAAAAGGTATAAAACGGGTATAATTTGGGTATAATTTCCAGGTTTTATACCTCGATAATCCTGATTTTACTTTACATGCGTTTTTGTTTAGTCCTGATTTTGTTTACACCGGTGAAATTCCTATTCAGGGACAAATTTAAAACAGGTATCTGAGATTTATGTGAGAAAAAGGCATGATACCGGCTTATTTGGGGTATGATGCCGATTTCTTTGCAGGCTGGATGCGCCTTCGCCATGAAAAATGGCTATGGCGCACGAGGGCGGGTTTGACAAAAAACATGGCTATGCGACTGTACCCTAATTGCCGGCGCGTCCTTGAAAAAAGAGACTCGCCTGGGACGAAAACGGCCTGACTGAAGAACGGTAAATGCCGGTTGCAAACCGGATGAATTACGCTGAAACGAGTGATCCTGCGGAACACTCGCTCCAGAGAGGTGAAGTAAACTTATTTTGTATCTTACGTTGAAATGGCTAAATATTTTTTACTTGTTTTTGTGATGTTTGTCACGCAAAGCCAATGCGCTAAGGGGCAAATCATTACTACTTTTGCTGGCAATGGATGTATGGGACCTGACAGCGGATATAATGCTCCTGCAATATCTGCTTGTATTGGGTACCCAACTAGCGGGTCATTTGATACAGCCGGTAATTATTATTTTGCTCAGGATTATGGCACCTGTCGGGTAATGAAGGTCAATACCGCTGGCATCATAAGTGTCGTCGCCGGCAATGGTTTGTCTGGATTTAGCGGTGATGGAGGTCCTGCAACCTCGGCAAAAATTTATTACCCTATGGCTGTAGCAGATGCTGCTGGGAATATTTATGTCGCCGACAGAGACAACCATAGGGTTCGCAAAGTGGACGTCACCACCGGGTTTATCAATACTATCGCAGGTAATGGACTTTGGGGCTATTCCACTGATGGAATACCTGCAACTGCGGCAACATTAAGGCCAGAAGGTGTTACTACAGACCTTTATGGTAATGTCTACGTTATCGATAGTGGAACGAGAGTGCGTAAAATATCGTCTTCAGGGTTTATTACGACCTGTGCTGGCAACGGCATAGGCGGGTGGAGCGGTGACGGAGGACCGGCGACAGCTGCTTCCATCGGCGCTTCTGCGATTTGTACTGATCTTGCAGGAAATTTATTTATCGGAGGCGGAGGTGTGGTGAGAAAGGTAAATATGAGTACGGGAATTATTTCTTCCGTGGCAGGTAATGGGACGGTGGCGCCGTACACGGGGGATGGTCCAGCAACTTCATCTCAGTTTCTCTCTTTTGGGATTGCCGTTGATCCTTTCGGTAATATTTTTATTGCAGATTATGGCGTTGGGAATAACAGGATTCTAAAGCTGGACACCGGAGGTATGGTTCAATCTATCGCGGGCAATGGAACTCATACCTACAGTGGAGACGGAGGTCTTGCAACCGCTGCGCAATTTGATCCCGAAGGAGTGGCCATTGACGCCTGCGGAAATGTCTATATCGCGGACGATGGCAATAGGCGCATACGCAAAATAACTTACAGAACCACACCCACTATTTCTATCTCCAGTGTCACCAGCGCTGTAAAGAGCAGTACCGTAACAGTGACAGCCTCGGTAGCGAGCAGCAGCGGGAGTAGCTATATAATACACTGGATGAATCGCGGCATAGAGTTCGCTGCGACTACAACGCCATCTGTGACCTATACAAAAGGAGCAGGTATAGATACCATAACCGCAAGGGTTGTATCTACCTTTTATGCATGCCAGGACAGTACAACCAGTATAGGTATTGTGATAAATGTGAACACCGCAGGTGTGAAATCGCTAAACCGTGGGTTGGAGACACCTGACGTTTATCCTAATCCAGCCGGGGCAATACTGCATATAGATGACGTAACGGCTCCATCACGATATCGCCTACTGAATATAGTAGGAATGGTATCAGAAGCAGGCACTCTGGAAGTAGGTAAAAACAGTATAGTTATAAAAGAACTGCCGCATGGTATATATATGCTAGAGGTTTCAGATCTAGTTACCGGTTGTAAAATGGCTAGCAAAGTGGTGAAGCAATGATCGCGTAGCATTTTTACTATATATTGAGATTGTTTTGCAGCGTTAGCGCCTTCAAAAAGGCGAATTCTACCAGATTACTGCAGGCTATGATAGTCGGAATTAGGCAAGCTGTCCGCCATCACGAGACAAAGGGTCCTCAGGTCTTGAGATCGCTTCACCTCATTAGCGTCGTCAAGGCTGGCAGGGCAAAGAAGTTCTGAGGTTCGCGATGACGGTACTTTCTTTTCTCAACATTTAATCTTCGATCCGGCTATCCGGTTGTGCCAATTTTTTTGCGCCTTTTCGGGCATTTAAGAAAAGGTAATAAACACCGATAATCCTAAAAAATCACATCTGAGGGCTTCGATCAATTATTTTAGCAGGTTGCGTAAAATGGGTATAGTTGCCCATGGTTGTACCAAGGAAAATAAGACCAGCAACGGCGGGAATTATTATATTGCATAGAAATAATAGCTGCATGAAATACTTATATGCTTTGGCTGTCGCTTTACTCTTTCCTTTTTACTCATGGGCTCTCCTGCCTATCAGCGGCAGCCCGGTTGTGTGCCAGTATAGCACTACGGCATTGACGGATGCAACCAGCGGCGGAACCTGGAGCAGCAGCAATACTGCTATAGCTACGGTCGGCACATCGGGTATCGTGTCAGGCCTTTTGCCTGGCACTGCAACCATTACGTACTCAGTAAGCCCCTCGCGTGTAACCATTACCGTGACGGTAAATCCGACCCCGTTGCTTACGAGTACGCTTACCCCTCCCGATATCTGTGACAGTGCCATTTTTAATTACACACCCACGAGCGCTACACCCGGAGCGACGTTCGCATGGCATCGCGCGTATGTGCCGGGAATTCCGTTACCAGCCGGCGGTGGAACAGATAATCCGAACGAACAACTGCTAAATCCTACTGTTTTTCCGGCTGCTATTGTCTACACTTATACGATATCTCTTGGGAGTTGTAAGAGTACTGCGGACGTAACAGTAACGGTAAACCCTACCCCGGTGCTGAGCAGCCCGGTAACAAGCAGGGTATGCAGTGGGGTTGTTTTTAATTATATCGCATCGTCCATTACTCCCGGAACAACGTACTCATGGATCCGAAATACAGTTCCAGGCATTGCCCCACCAGGAGCATCAGGTACCGGGGGAATTAGTGAGACACTCACAAATTCAACATCATCTCCCATACTGGACGTCTATCATATTACGCTAACCGCCAATGGTTGCACACATACAGAGGACGTGCAAGTAACTGTTGACGTGATACCAAGTGCCGGAGTTATAACCGGGCCGGACACCGTGTGCGTGGGTTCAGTGATTTATTTATCTGACCCTGTAGGCGGCGGAAGCTGGCATAGCGATTTTCCCATGGCTACGGTCTCAGCTTCAGGGGAAGTGACCGGTGTGTTTTCAGGATTTGATGTGATACAGTATTCGGTAACCAATATTTGCGGCACGATGACAGTCACACATGATCTTATTGTGGATTCATGCTGGGCCGCAAAAGTGCCACAGACAAATTTCACGCCCGGCAATATATACCCTGATCCTTCTGCCGGAACTTTTACTGTGTTTGTTCCATCTGCGGCTCAGCTACCGGTTACCGTTGCTGTCACTGATGTGAGAGGAGTAGTCGTAAAAAAGATAAGTATAATAACAAATACTGCCGTTGAAGTAGGAATTGACGTACCATCCGGAATTTATTTTCTTTCGGCAAACACAGCGCAGGAGAGTTATTATAGCAGGATAGCAGTAAAAAGGTAAAGCCCCAAGGTAGCAGTACTGTTTTTCCGGAGCATGAAGAACATAATAACTTCATCACCTTGCGTAATTTATTTGTCCGCATTCCTGAATTAAATTATGCCATTTATTTAAAGTTTTATATTTTACCGGCGAATTGCATTTTTATAAAAAAACTTAAAACCTTTATGAAATTAAAAAATTTGGTGATTGCTTTACTGGCGCTGTTGTTTTCAGCAGGTCTTAGCACGCATGCCAGCGCCCAGGAATGGAGATACTACCGGCACTATAGATATTCTGACAAGTGCTGCAAAGACGATGACTGCCGCAGAGACAGATACTACTACAAGCCATTCCGCCGTGGTTGTAATTTCGGCTGGCGCAGAGAAGCTTACGCCCATTGTTGCGACAGCAGCGAAAACAATGGTAAGTATTGCCATACCTATAGAAATTATAGTCATTACGACGGCCGAGGCTATTACAGGTACTATAACCGGTACAACCGCTTTTATTATGATCGTTATTATGATGACAACTTCCGCCCCCAGGTGGATGATAATAAATAAACAGGGGATGACGATTTAATCTTTCCCATTTTATAGATATTTTTTTGAAAATATCCCGCATAATGTATTCACCGCAATACGTATGCGGGTTTTTTTTGGGTACTGCAGAAGCCTCCTTTTCGGGCAAATGAATACACTACCAGGCAGAAATTCATTGTTATTGCAAAATTATTAAATGTAATGTGTAATTAATTGATAAATATGTCAATAAGATGTATTTTGCCGGAAGAAAAATAATATCCTATTTACGGCATTTAGTATTATTTTTGCAGCCTGTATTTTTTATTTCATAAAAAGATAACATATGCAAGAATTTGGCAAAAAAAATCCCGCAGTCAACTTGTCTGACCTGGGTATTAATGTTTCTATTGCACACTGGAATCTCTCCCCTGAAGAATTAGTAAAAAAGACATTGGTTCTGGGGCAGGGAGTGCTGAATGACACGGGTGCGCTGTGTGTGAATACCGGGAAATTTACCGGCCGATCTCCTAAAGACAAATTTACTGTGAAGGACGCTATAACAGAACACAGCGTTGACTGGGGTGATGTAAACATTCCTTTTGCTCCTGATGCATTTGATAAGCTGTACACCAAGGTGTGCAATTATCTTACGGGTAAAGAGGTGTGGGTACGTGATTCTTATGCATGTGCCGATCCGGCCTACAGGTTGAACATTCGCGTTATCAACGAAACGCCGTGGGCCAACCTGTTCTGCAACGATCTGTTCCTGAGGCCTACTACCAGCGAAATAGAAACACAGAAACACGACTGGCTGATACTGCAGGCGCCCGGATTCCAGGCAGATCCTGCTACTGACGGAACACGCCAGGGCAATTTCACTATTGTGAACTTTACGCGTAAAATCATCCTGATAGGCGGCTCTGCCTATACGGGGGAAATGAAGAAGGGTATATTCGGCGTACTGAATTTTATACTGCCGCACCAGCACAAGGTGCTGAGCATGCACTGCTCTGCCAATGAAGGCAAAAATAAAGACGTAGCATTATTCTTCGGATTGAGCGGTACGGGTAAAACAACCCTGAGCGCAGATCCTGAGCGCGCACTGATAGGTGATGATGAACATGGCTGGTCTGAAACAACTGTTTTCAACTTTGAAGGCGGCTGTTATGCCAAGTGTATCGATCTTACAGAGGAAAAAGAACCGCAGATATTTGCGGCTATCAAACCAGGTACTTTACTGGAAAATACGAAATTTTACCAGGGTACGACTACTGTTGACTATACTGACGCAAGCATTACAGAAAACACACGCGCAGCCTACCCGATAGATTATATTGCCAACGCCAAGGAGCCTTCTTACGGAGGTCAGCCTAAAAATATATTCTTCCTTACCTGCGATGCATTCGGCATATTGCCTCCTATCTCAAAACTTACGAAGGCACAGGCTATGTACCACTTCATCAGTGGCTATACTGCAAAGGTAGCAGGTACTGAAGTGGGTGTAGTAGAGCCGCAAACCACATTCTCCGCATGTTTCGGACGTGTGTTCCTGCCGCTGCATCCTACTAAGTATGCAGAATTGCTGGGTAAAAAACTGGAAAACCATCCGGATGTAAACGTATGGCTGGTAAATACCGGCTGGAGCGGTGGTGCATACGGGGTTGGAAGCCGCATGAAACTGCGTTATACACGCGCTATGATTACTGCAGCTATGAATGGCAATTTGACCAATGTTTCTTATGAGGCACATCCCGTATTTGGTATCCTGATGCCAACGTCGGTACCTGATGTTCCATCTGAAATACTGGTACCGCGCAATACCTGGGAAGATAAAGAAGCTTACGACAAAAAGGCCAATGAACTGGCTCAGCTGTTTGTAAAGAACTTCGCCAAGTATGCAGACCAGGCGAGCGACGAAATACGCTCTGCTGCACCGGTGGTGCTGGTAAGTGCTTAAGTACATCAGCAATTTAAAATAATAGCAAGAGCCGCTCCGCAAATGGGGCGGCTTTTTCATTTTGCGTAGTTTTTATTAACAATGCCTAAGTATCCGCTGGCACTCTTTTTAATTATACTGAATTGTATAGGTAATGGACGGGATAAGAGCGGATTAGCTTTCCCCTCCGCAGTGTGTTGGTCAGTGCGAAGGAGTATAATACGGTTGCTTTTCATTCGGTTCATTTCATTGTTAAAAACAAAAAATAACTGTTATGAAAAATGTTCATTTACAAAAAGGAACCATTCTCAAATTTCTGCTGCCATTCCTGGGCATATTGATGAGTGTAAAGACATACGGGCAGGCGAAGGCAGACAGCTTAATTTCTTCTTCTTCCTATCACGTGGAAGTAGCCACCAATTCTAAAGGGCTGACAAATATTCCTGTCTCCATCTTTGTGTTTGGCGCATTATTTGTTATGGCGATCTACGCTATTTACCATTATTGGGCAAATGGAATGCTGCGTGATGATATGGCATAAGCGGATATAGCAGGAGAGCTTTTCAGCAAATAGTTTTATAACTTTATGGAAAGCTTTCCTAACTTACGAAAGGCTACATTGAACATCATTTATAGCTTTCCTTTGGACAGTTGCTGATAGCGTAATTTACGATCTGCCTTTTGAGCTCCCGCTTGCCCCGGCTTCCATCATCGTCATCTCCTTGGCTTTCGAAAGGAAGTCGGATGCGAAGATGAATGAATTGAGCCGCTCGTCCTTGCTGAATACAATATCTGCGCTGGAACCCTCCCACTGCTTTTTGCCCTGGTACATATATACAATGTGGTCGCCGCTTTCCATCACGGTATTCATGTCATGGGTATTAACGACCGTGGTGATATTGAATTCGGTAGTTATTTCCTTTACCAGCTTATCTATTACCAGCGATGTCTGGGGGTCCAGGCCGGAATTTGGCTCATCGCAAAAGAGGTATTTAGGATTCTGAACAATAGCCCTGGCCAGCGCTACGCGCTTCTTCATACCACCGCTCAGCTCTGCCGGAAATTTTTTGTTGGTATCCTTCAGGTTCACGCGGTCCAGCACTTCATTCACGCGGTTCAGCTTTTCTTCCCTTGTCATTTTGGTAAACATATCCAGCGGGAACAGTACATTATTTTCCACAGTCTTACTATCGAATAGAGCGCCGCCCTGGAAGAGCATGCCTATTTGCTTGCGCAGTTCTTTTCGCTCATCCTCATCCATTGTTATAATATCACGCCCTTCGTAAAACACTGAGCCGGAATCAACGGGCATGAGGCCTATGATTATTTTCATAAGCACAGTTTTACCACTGCCGCTGGTACCAATGATAAGGCTGGTCTTACCGGGTTCCATCTTTGCTGAAACATCGTCAAGAACCAATTTATCCCCGAAGCTTTTCCTTACGTTTTTTATCTCTATCATTTCATATTCGTCCTTATGAACACTACTATTCCTATTATGATAGCAATGATCGTTGTACCCAGGCTTATTCCTTTTAAGAAGCTATGCCCTTCGTGCATTTTATAAAAGCAAATAATAAACAGGAAAGAAAGGCTCACCGCCACGGATTTTCTAAATGCACTCCATACCATCCGCTTCGTGTCTTCCCGTTCATCTTCCCTTGAACGTTCTTCTGCTACGAGCTGTCTTATACTCTCTTCAGTAATTTCCTTTTTGCTTTTTACAATGCCGTTGATGGCCGGTTCTTTCGTTGTGGCAATTTGTGCCGGGGTTGCTGTCTCTTCGTGTTGAGGGAGCGTCTTTTTCACCCGCTTGGTTATTACCCTGTCGGCCTGTTTTGTTCTTTCCTCAAACTGCCGCTGAAAGAAGCTGACTTTTTTCACGCACACACTATCGTAAACTCCTTTTAATGACCATTGTTCAACGCCATCTGAAAAAACAAAGTCTATATCGTTCACCCTCATTTTTACGCAGGTAAACTCATTTGGTATCAGGTTGAGGTTTTCACGTTTTGCGCGGGTAGGGTATTCACATACAATAAGATATTCTTCCCTGCTGTTGGCTGCCTTCAATATCAATTGATCATCGTCTGAGCTCAATATTTTGCCCCAGGCATAAATTTCCCTGCCAATGAAGCTATTCGCTATTTCAGCGCGTTCTTCATCCGTTGCCTCCGTCAAATAAATATTGCGCAACTCCCTCACCAGGGCCGCCTGGTCCACGATTGACGAGTTTGCTGCTGATATTTTGGTCATAAAAAAACAACAGGTTATACCTGTAATACTCCCATTTTAAATTCCTTATCTGCCTGCGAATGGTTGGCAGCCTTTATTCCCTCCGATATCACCGATCTTGTTTCCGCCGGGTCTATGATCTCATCTACCCACAACCGCGCAGCGGCATAGTAGGCAGATGTCTGGCTGTCATAGCGGTCTGTTATTTCTTTCAGCAGCGCTTTTTCCTTGTCAGGGTCTATCTGTTCACCCTTTGCTTTCAGGGAAGCTACCTGGATCTGCAGCAATGTCTTGGCGGCCTGTTCGCCACCCATCACGGCTATTTTAGCATTTGGCCACGCATAGATGAAGCGTGGATCATAAGCTTTTCCGCACATGGCATAGTTGCCAGCGCCATAAGAGTTGCCTATGATAATCGTGATCTTGGGCACCACCGAGTTTGCCACAGCATTCACGAGTTTTGCTCCATCTTTAATGATACCGGCATGCTCGCTGCGACTGCCTACCATAAACCCTGTAACATCCTGCAGGAACACCAGGGGTATTTTTTTCTGGTTACAATTCATAATGAATCGCGCTGCCTTGTCGGCGCTGTCATTATAGATAACGCCACCCATTTGCATTTCCCCCTTGCCACTCTTTACTATTTTGCGCTGGTTGGCTACAAAGCCCACCGCCCAGCCATCGACACGGCCATAGCCGCATACGATTGTTTTTCCGTAGTCTTCCTTGTACTGGTCGAACTCTGATTTGTCTACTATACACCGGATCACGTCTACCACATCGAATGGCTTGTTGTTCAGGGCAGACACCAGTCCATAAATTTCATTGGCTTCCTTTGCAGGCGGCTCTGGTTTTACCCGGTCATAGCCACGGCGCGGCTGCTCACCCATTTTATCCATTATGCGGCGCACCTGGTCCAGGCATTTCTGCTCGGTTTCGAATTTATAATCGGCTATGCCGCTTATTTCTGTATGGGTTTTAGCTCCTCCCAGCGTTTGAATATCTATATCTTCTCCAATGGCGGCTTTCACCAAGTACGGCCCGGCCAGGAAGATGGAACCATTGCCTTCCACCATCAGGGTCTCGTCGCTCATAATGGGCAGGTATGCGCCACCAGCTACGCAACTACCCATTACGGCAGCTATTTGCGTTATGCCCATAGCACTCATCTGTGCGTTGTTGCGAAAAATACGACCAAAATGTTCTTTATCCGGGAATATCTCATCCTGCATAGGCAGGTAAACGCCTGCGCTGTCCACTATATATATTATGGGCAAGTGATTTTCCATCGCTATTTCCTGCATCCGCAGGTTCTTCTTGCCAGTGATAGGAAACCACGCTCCAGCCTTTACCGTATTATCATTGGCCACTATCACACACTGGCGGCCGCTTACGTAACCCAAGCCTGCTACTGTACCTCCAGCCGGGCATCCTCCATGTTCTTTATACATGTCGTAGCCGGCAAAAGCGCCTATCTCCGTAAAAACACTGCCCTTATCTATGAGGTATTGTATCCGCTCACGGGGAGCCATTTTTCCTTTCTCACGGGCTTTTTCCATGCTCTTCTTACCGCCACCCATGCTTATTACAGCATGGCGTTGTTTCATCTGGCTTACCGCCAGGCGCATTGCATCATCATTTTTATTGAATTCCAGGTTCATTCAGTGTTGTCGGTTAATGACCCGCAAAAATAGTCGTAATTAATTTATTGTTTTTGAAATTATCGGATAAAGTCGATATTGCTTCGTTACTATGTCGTCCGGCTGTGGCAATAACGGCGAATTATGTAATTTAATAAAAGAGAGTGCTTTATAACATCGAAGAATGTGCAAAAACAAACTGGCTGCCGGTATAAGGGGCAGCCAGTCGTTTTTGAGCGCAATGATTCTAACCATTAAAAACAAAGCTATGTATTCCGCCTTATATCGTTGAGTATCCTCTCAGATAAAGGCTTATTGAAAAAAGTATGTACTACCGGGTAAGTATTGATGCGCCTGAAATCTTCTTTCGAGTTTGTAGCCGATATCATTATAATCGTGCATCGTTCTTGCACTTCCTGGGGAAGCTTCAGATAACCGTCAAGAAAGTCAAAGCCATCCAACTCAGGCATATTTATATCAAGAAATATAAATTTTGGAAATATCTCGGGTTGATCAATTATTAAATAAAGATAGTCCAGCGCAGAGGCAACTGCACTGAATTCAACTATTTCCTCTGCAAAGAGATTTTTTTTGATGACGGTGCCTGTGATATGTCTATCCAGCCTGCTATCGTCAACCACCATTACCGTTTTATATAAGTAGTTTTTAACCATAATGGGTGTCAATTCGTTAGAAGTTATAGTCATAAAATATATATTTATTCAATAATTTAATTAAACAATCCGACCTTAAGATAATCTTACAGTGCACAGTAAAATTGACGCTTAATAAATTCAGAAACAATGTATTTAAAGCTCCCCTGTTGGGGTATTTTAGCTCCCCTGCCAGAGCTTTTTAGCTTTCCGCAGAGAGCTTTTTATCATAGCCGGGGGAGCTTTTAAGCTTAAAAGCTCCAGCTTTTCAGCTTAAAAGCTCCAGCTTTTCAGCTAAAATAACATGTCTGGGGAGCTTTTTTGACGTACCACAGTTTAATAGGTGGGGGTACCTTGCACTCATTATTAAACACGAAAAAAAACAAAATGATTATGAAAAGTAAGTTATTGGCCATCATGTGCTTGGGTATCGTAATTGCAGCTTGCAACAAAGACAAATCAGAAGTTGCTCCTGTGACAAAAAAAACTTATTCTGCACCGCATAGTGCGGGCAGACTTGCATCTCAGCCCGTTTCTGAAATGAATTCAGCCTTTATCCCGAAAGATGTTGCAAACCAAATGATCAACAGCTATCTTTACAGTATTAACTCGTCCGCTAATGATTCCGATGTCAGATCATTTTCTATAAATGCAGATTCGTTGAGGGCCTACCTTTCTGATCCTTCAGTGAAGAGCGTCAAGTTAATACTGGCACATACCATGAGTTACATTAGCGCTGGCAATAGCGGACTGTATGCGGGGTACCAAAGCGGAGCGATGACAATCATTGTAGCGGGCTATAACGAGTCAGGTACTTATGTTTATCACGGAGGTAATTATGTGCTAGATCATTGCACCCCTTGCCCATTTAGCTGTCCTCCAGGAGACGCAGCGTCATATTTACTCCAATAGATATTATGATTTTTCAAGCAGCATATTATATATATTATTTTACACTGTTGTTTGCTTTCTTTTGTAGTGCTTATCGATTTAGGCAATTAGATACAGCATCCAAAATTCTCTTCCTTTTGATATGCTGCGCAATAATAAATGAATGCGCAGCATATTATTTTGCCAAAAAATATCAAAATAATTTAATACTTTACAATGTTTATTGCTTTGTGGAATTTGGCATTTTAAGTTTGTATTTCAACAATTCAATTGACGTTTTTTTAAAAAAAAATATTGGCGTTTATATTGGCATTCTCGGAATAATATTGGGTATATTAAGCCTGGTGTTTATACGGCATAGCAACAGTATTAACTCATATTTTTTGTTATTTGAAGGCTTATCTGTAATCGGTATGGCTTTTTTTGCTTTTTTTCGGTTATTGCTTAAACATGATTCTCTTCATTTGTATAAATACCCCCACTTTTGGTTTAATAGCATTTTTGTGTTTTTTTGGAGTAGCACTTTTTTAGCCTGGGGATTATATTATTATATTAATATAAAACTGCAGCAATCTGCCTGGGAAATTAATACTGCTTTGTTAATTGTAAGTTCCATAATGTATACAAGTTTGGCTGTTGTATTTTTATTCTATCCTAAAATGCATAGAATCAATGAATGACCAGTTTATAATACCATTGTTCATAGCAGGTTCGTTATTAGTTGTTCTATTTGCTTTTTTTCTAATTGCCTATCTGTTGGTACAAAAGAATAAGCAAAACACCTATCAGAATGAAAAGCGCCAGATGGTGTTTGATCACCAGAATAATATACTCAGAACGAAGATAGAAGAGCAGGAGAGTACTATGGATCAGATATCCAGGGAGCTGCATGATAATATTAAATCGGTATTGGGTTTTGCCCAGATGAGTATGTATCATATTGCATCGCTGGCTACCGACAAGGAGCAGGCTGCGGTGATAGACAGAACTAACACAATGATAGGGGAGGTTATAGATAATTTGCATCACATAAGTCATTCCCTCAATAGTAACTTCGTAAAGAACATTGGTCTTGTAGAGTCCATAGCAAAGGAATTGGAGAATATTAAGGCGTCCAAAAACATTACCTATAATTTAGAGGTAAGCGGAGACCCTTTCCCAATAAGCCCGGAGAAGGAAATACACATTTTTCGCATAGCCCAGGAAGCTTTTCAGAATTGTTTGAAGCATGCAAAGGCAACAAATATTAACTTTGCGCTCAGCTATAAGCCTGATTCGCTTATTATGAAAATATCGGATAATGGAGTTGGCTTCGATAAAAACAAAATTCATGAAATGAAGGGCTTAGGTTTTCTTAATATGTTCCAGCGGGCGCGATTTGTGCAGGGGGCACTCGAGGTACAGTCAGTGCCGCTTCAAGGCAGTGCGGTTATTTTAACTTTGAACCCGAATATGGATGGACTCATTAATTAGGGTTGCTATTGCAGACGACCATGAGATGGTTTTGAATGGGGTCAAAGGAATCATACAGGGTTTCGGCGGATTCAGTATAGACATCGTAGCAAGTGATGGTAAGGAACTGTATGAAAAATTATTAGCAGCGGAAGAATTGCCCGATCTCGTTGTGATGGATATCAGTATGCCTGTATGGAACGGGTATGACACTCTTGACGCAATCAGACTAAAATGGCCGGAACTGAAGGTGCTGATTTTGACCATGCATAAGCATGAAGTTGCCATAATTAAAATGTACAAAGCCGGGGCTAATGGTTACCTGCTGAAGAACAGCCCACCAAAAGAATTATTGAAGGCCATCAGGGCTATTTTGGATACGGGTCTGTATTTCTCAGAGCTGGCATCAAGAACCTTATACCACAAACTGCATTCTGACATTGTAGTTACTTTAACTGATAAAGAGATACAATTGCTTAAGTACTGCCATACAGATCTTACCTACAAGGAGATTGCCGATAAAATGAATGTTTCTGAGCGGAGTGTGGCTGGCTATATCAATAGTCTCTTCGATAAACTAAATGTCAAGAGCAGGTCGGGCCTCATCGTCTGCGGTATACAAATGGGTATCATACCGGTGGAATGAGGATGGCGTTTGCCTGTAAGGCAGATTAAAAAAATAGCTCGCAGCAATTCGGGAGCACTCAGTTCTTTTCCAGGAGGCCTTTTAAGTTATCAAGCCCTGTTTGCAGATCCGCTCCCAGCATCTTATCCATATTCATTATTACGAGCATAAAGTTGAACGGATAATTCATTTTTCCGGTCATGCCCCATTTCACCTTAGTCTGGTTGTCTGATACGGCGTCGGTGGTCATATACGCGTTCGCTTTTCCCTCCATGGGCTTAATGAAGTGGAGACCCAGGTCAATTCTTGAGCCTTCGGTTACGTTGCTGATTGTCTGTTCTCCTTTCCCCACATCTTTTATCTTACTGTCCCATGTTGCAACGAAACCAGCAGTGCCATCCGTTCCACGGTATTCCATAGCTGCATTCGGATCCAGCTTCGCCCATTTGCTGTAATTGACCTGGTTTCTTAATAGCTTCACATAATTGAACACGTCCTGTTTGGGCTTATTGATGATTACTGTTCGTTCTATGGCATAATCTTTCTTAGTGAATATGGCCACGACAAGCGGAATAGCCACAATGACAACCAGTACAATAAGTATGTTTTTCAGAATTTTCATGACGACGTAGTTTAGTTGGCATAATATTACAAACTCATCTTTAATTTTAATAATGGAATGCTGAAAAATACTATTTACAGTTGAATGCTGCTTTTTGGGAGCTAAGTCTTTATTGGGTATTTTTGAGGCTTATTAAAGAAAGCGTACAGACAGAAACCGGAATTATTGCATGAATGCACTTATAGAAGAAATACTGAAGGACCCTGTCGCTACATCATTGATTATAGGTAACCTTATTATTATAGAGAGCCTTCTATCTGTGGACAACGCTGCCGTACTGGCAACAATGGTAATGGAGTTGCCACCCCGGCAAAGAAAAAGAGCGCTCCAATTCGGAATTATCGGGGCTTACCTGTTCAGGGGAATCTGTCTTTTCCTTGCATCGTTTCTCGTAAAAGTGTGGTGGCTAAAAGTGCTGGGCGGCTTGTACCTGGTTTACCTTGTGGGGCACTGGTGGATGAAAAAAAAGAGTAAAGAAGCGGGAAGGAAGGCGCTGAAGAAAGAAAATAGCCGGCTCTACCAGCTGACTGTAGGCCGGATAGGGGAGTTTTGGGCGGTAGTGATATCAGTAGAATTGATGGACCTTGCATTCTCTATGGACAATGTGTTTGCCGCCGTCGCCTTTTCTAATAATATCCTTATCATTCTTAGCGGGGTATTCATTGGCATTCTTGCAATGCGGTTTGTAGCCCAGGGGTTCGTGAAGCTGATGGAGCTTTATCCCTTTCTTGAGGGAGCCGCTTACACAGTAATTGGGGTGCTGGGCTTAAAATTATCATTGTCGGTTTATGAGCATTTTTATCCTTCCTCCCCGTTAAGCAAAATTTTAGATAGTCATGAGGCTGACTGGATTACGTCTGTGATAACGATCCTGATTTTTTTAATCCCCCTAATAACTAATCAATTATTTAATTTCCCCAAGGGTAAAAAGCCGCGGAATTAAAAACTTTTATGCAAGCCCGGTAATACTTTATTTTTATTATCTGCGTTTCCATCAGTATATCATTTTTGCGGACTGAAACATGAGGACTAATATTTTCATTTGTGGTTTAATAAAAAAAATATTTATTTTAAATATAAAAATGTAGCCATTTTACGATTTTATAAACCAAAGTATTACATTTGTAAAGATTTTTATAATTATATAATCGGATATGCGGACAATATTAGTAGCAGGAGCGGGAAAATCCTCAATATGCCTGATCCAATATCTTTTAGCCCACGCCTCTGGCAACAAATGGAAAGTAATAGTGGCTGACGGCGATGAACACGCGATTGCTGATAAAATAAAAGGAAGCAATCACGGCGAAGCAGCTGTAATAGATATTACAAAAGCATCAGACAGGGAGCCGCTTGTAAAGAGAGCTGATATCGTTATATCTCTTATGCCGCCGCATCTTCACATTCACCTGGCTAAAGATTGCCTGAAGCATAAAAAAAATCTGATCACCTCTTCCTACATTTCTGAAGAGATGGCGGAAATGGACAAGGCAGTAAAGGCTGCCGGTCTTATGTTCATGTGTGAAATGGGATTAGATCCCGGTATTGATCACATGACGGCCAATAAAATCATGCATAGCATTCATCGCGTCTCCGGTATTATCACAAGCTTTAAATCTTACTGCGGCGGACTGATAGCACATGAAAGCGACAACAATCCCTGGCATTATAAGTTTACATGGAACCCGAAGAATGTAATAACTGCCGGCTTTGGCGGAGCCAAATACCTGCATAACGGGAAACACCAGGAAGTGCCTTACGAGAAAATGTTTGAGCATAATAAAAAAATAAAAGTGACAGGTTATGGCTCGCTCGCATATTATCCAAACAGGGATTCGCTACGGTACCTCGACATTTATGATGTTCCGGAAGTAAAAACTTTTTTGCGCGCGACGCTCCGTCACCCGGATTTTTGTCTTGGGTGGAACGCCATAATAATGCTGGGGTTAACTAACCAGGCCGATTCATTTGATACCTCCGGCCAAACTTATGCATCGTGGGTGAGGAGCCGGTCGGGTTTTGCAAATAATATGCCACTACAGTCACAGGTAGCACGCAAGCTGGGTGTTGGTGAAAATGATAAAGTGATTGGCCTGCTGGCGTGGCTTGGCTTATTCGAGGAAAATACGCTGAAGAAAGGGCAATATTCATCTGCGGATATTTTGCTGGATCTCCTTCTTGATAAATGGAGCATGTCTCCAAATGATAAGGATGCGGTGGTGATGCAGCATGAAATAGACTACCTGCATAAAGGCAATAAAATAAAGCTGTGCAGTACTATGGTACTAAAGGGAGATAACAGGGAATTCTCCGCCATGGCAAAAACCGTGGGATTACCGATAGCTGTGCTTACCCGGATGGTATTGAATAAAAAGATAGTTCCGCCTACAGGTGTAGTATTGCCCAATATGGCATCTGTATACCGCCCGGTGCTTACAGAGCTCGCGCATTACGGTATAGTGTTTAACGAGGAGGTGGCGTAAAGATGCCAGGTGAATAAAGCGTCTGTATTTGATAGCCGTCTACCAAATAAGAAAATTTAAAAATCCCGGGATCTTTATCCCGGGATTTTGGTTTGTATATAAAACTGTTCGCAATTTGAACTATCGTGTCATGCTAGTTCTTAATTACTTTTATGGTTTTAGCTTCTTTGCCAGCCTGCTGTATATGCAGCAGGTAAAGCCCGGCGGGGTACTTGCCAATATTTATTTGTTCTGTTGGTTGTATTAATGTTGAATGCAAAAGCTCCCGACCCGTAATATCAGTAATATTGTATTGACAGGCATCCTTATATTGGAAGTCACCTGGTGCGGTCAACAAAATATAATCCCTGGCTGGGTTAGGCGATACTTCCCACGTTTGGGAATAACCGGCGGTGGCTGCAGGGACCTTATTGGGCTTGAACTGGTATATTCCGTTTGCTATCTGCTCCCGGGTGTAACTTGTTACAACGGGCGAGGCCTCCTGCTTATACGAAAATGGGCAGGTCTGCGGCAACTTTGTCCAGATGTTTGCTGTACCATCATCCCATGAGGAAAATAAATACTGGGGGTTGCCCGTTGTACCATTTTCGTTGCATGTGCTCGCAATTGCGTTGGTATTTCCGGTTACAGGGTTCAAAGGAACCTGGTATGTAATACGTGTGGGTAATGGTACCCCCGTGTTCCAATCGATTTGCTCTGCAAAATAATCATTGTTGGCCCCAGCCGAATAATGTTGTATGGTATAGCCATAGGATCCGGTAGCGATGCTGCCTCCACAGGAAATGGGGCCGCACGCTACCGTGGGATTGTAAGCAGTAGTAATGGCAAATAAAAACAGGTTGACATTTAACACATCGACACTCGAACCACCCGTCAAATTATTGATAGCCCACAAACCAGGAATACCAAATGTCGTAGCTGAAACTATCATATAGTATGCATGTGGTCCCAGCGGATCGTTATAACGATAATCGTCTATTGCATCTATGCGGGGGGTGCCATAGTCCATGAGACTATAACTGCCGAGCGGGTAGCTTGTTGTCACTGCACCAGTGTTGATATCCCACTCTGCATATTTTATCACGGTATAAGGAGAAGTTGATGTTTCTAAAAATGCAAAAATCGCCACATCGTGGAAGTTGCCTGCTGCGTCAATTCTCTCTACCATGGCTACGTCCGGATCGCGGGGAACGTTAGTTGTTGCAATAGTTTGATATACACCCATGCTAAATAAATTGGTTGGTATGGACGGGTAGAGACCTGCAATTTGGTTTATGGAACCAGACCAGGCCTGAATTCCGCCTGCATCAGCCCAGGTAATGGTAACTTTGTCGCATGTTGGCATGCCCCACGGTGTAAGCGAAGAATACTGTGATTCAACATCAATGTGAGGAGCTCCTATAGCGGTGCCGGTTGGGCTCACCTGTATTGGGTTTGGCCAGGTTAAACCTCCTACTCCAGGTGGAACTGTTCCGACATTGAAACGATAGGGGAGTGCAAGGTAAATCGTGCCTCCTTTATTAAAAACGACTGGCAGGAAAAACGAATTAGTATATATCCAGGGATAAAGAGAGAAATTGTCGCAGATCGCAACGTCCGGATGTAAAATAAGTCCTGGGGTAGGATCTATAGAGAAGCCAATTGCACCTAGCCCCCGATTGTCATCCACATAGAGCATTCCCGAAGATGCCGGATCCGAAAAATCGGTGGCGCATGCTTTCAGAAGATAAGGTCCTCCCCAAAAAGATGCAGTAACATGTGAATAATCCAACATGGCGTTATTGGGATTGGTACCCGAATGCGCCGTCCATGTTCCTCCATAAGGAATATCTGGTAAAATTGCCGGGCTAATTTGAGCAAAAACACCCATTTGACAATGCATCAAAACAGATGCAAAACACAGTGTTTTTTTTCATAACAGTAGTTTTTTAGTTATTAAATATTGAGTGGGAAATACCTTGTTTTTTTATTCTGAGATAAGATTGCAACCTAAATCATAAATGAACATTTATGAAAACAAGTTTATTAACGGTCGGAAAAGTTTATTAACGGCAGAGAACTGCCAAAAACCACATTCGATTGACGGAAAAAAACTCTTGGTTAAGGAGATTTTATGCAATTGACAAGCTAATAGTAGCCACCGTCCATTGCAGTTTGCCGGTTTCACTTACCACTTCATTGATATGAAATGTAATTTCCTTATTTTGTATAATGCTTAACTGCTGCAGGCGCTTTCTTATGTTTTCAAGCCCATAAGATTCGTGGGCCGCAGACGATTTGCTTTGTGAATGTTCGATACCGACGCCATTATCCTTCACTTCAATGTATAGCTTGTTTTCTATTGCAGAGATATTAATAGAAATAAAACCATCGACTGAATTCAGCGGTAATATTCCATGTTTGATCGAGTTCTCCACCAGCGGTTGTATCAGTAATGGGGACACCATAATTTCAGAAAGATCAAGGTCGTCTTCAATATTTATTTCATAGTTTAAAAGTTCCTTGAACCTCAATTTTTCCAGCAATAAATAGTTGACCACAAGATCTGTTTCTTTTTGCAAAGGGATAAGTTCTTTGGAGATGTTGTGCATATTTTGACGGATGAGATCGGCAAATATTCTCAGGTATTCATTGGCGGCAACCTTATCATTTCTGTTTACAAGGCCCTGCACATTGTTAAGCGTGTTAAAAATAAAATGCGGATTCATCAGCGCGTTCAGCGCCTTATATTCCGACCTCATAAACCGTAACTCATTAGTATGTTCCCTTTCTTTTTCGCGTAACTCGTTGGCAATGCGCCGCCTGATAAATAACCATATGACGGCGAAGACTGCACAACACGAAAGCGTTATAAACCACCAGGTTACCCAGACGGGTCGTAAAATATGCAGATGAAAAACAACCGGCACAGAGTAATCACTGGATATTGTTTTTGCTCTTATCTTGATATCATAATCTCCATACCCGGTATTCACAAGATTGATTTCTTCACTATTGATGGGACGCCAGTTGTCTTTTTCTTTTTTTGTAATGGAGTATTGGTAGCTTACATTATTACTGCTAAACGATAATGTAGAAAAGGACAAAGTAATATTTCTTGCTTCACTGAAAGGTAGCTCCAATTCATTGTTTACCGAATAGTTCTTTTTTCCTGTTTTTAAAGTAGTGAAAAATAACTGGGGAGATTCCGGGCGTTCCGATATCAGGCTGTTTATGCTGATGCAGGTAATAGAGCCGTCATTAAAAAAATAGCAATTAGCCGAGTCGGAGCAGATGACCTCCGGGCCCAGCGGGATAAGTGGATTTTCTATTGTGTTGATATGTGGCTTCGCGGAATTATTGCCCGGAACGGTGAGTAATCTATAAAAATTATTGGTGCTGATCAGCATATGGATGCTGTCCAGCAAATAAAATTTATCCCAGATACAATCCTGCCAGGGAATAGTGTCTATCGAAATATGATTATGGTTATTGCGGCATACCAGGAGCACATTATCCGTTGTATATCCCACCAGGTTTGCACCCTGGAAACAAAAAGATTTGAACGCAATATTTCTATATAATGGCTGAAATGACGCATAGTCATCTATAATTTTATAAATGCTGTTGCTTGTAGAATACCATATACTTTGATCAGGCGCCTGCCTCATCGCTAAAATTCTACCTCTTTCAATAGTATCGCTCACTTGTTTTGCCACACCTGGCTGCGGATGTCCGGAGGTGAATTGGCCCGGTTTCGTTTGTTTGTAATCCGCAAGTACAAGTTTGTAGCTGTAATTAATGTATAACTTATCGCCGACCGAGATCAGTGTTTTCATAGTCCCGGCATTGGTAAATTCGCATGGGTACCTATCTGTCCTGATTTTTTTTGATAACACATTGTCTGCAACAATAGTGGCAGAGTTATAGCAATAGAAGAACTTATATTTCTTATCAATGAAGAAGCCTTGCTGCGGATATTTCGCCTCCGTGGGAGCGTACTTGTTAAAATCAAATAGCGTGTTTACATTTCCATCTGTCAGCTGATTAAGGACATTATTTGTCGTCGTAAAGAAAATACGATTATTGCGTTCACAGGCGTATTGGACCTTGCCTTTATAGACATTTTTATAAATTTTAGTATTCTGAAAAGTTTTGTTGATTGCATAGATGCCGTTGTCTAGTGTACTCATCCAGTAATTTCCCTGCCTGTCCTGCGTTACGCTTGAAACTTTTGCGTTTTTTAAGATTTGTAAACTATCAATGAAGATGCCGTGATTAGTTGTTACCAGGCAACTGTTCCCACTGAAATATGCCTGGTATATCAGATTGTTGCCAACAAAGCCTTTGGGAAATTTCCATCGTATTTTCAGATCGGGTGTCATTATACTATTCGAATCGTACACATTGTATTGCTGCTGGCTATAGGTAAGGTTGAGAATTTTATTGCGAAGCATCTTCTTGTTTTCCACATGGTAGAACGTGTCTATCTCTATAGTTTTGTCGTGCAGAACCAGCAGGTATTTATTTTCAGTAATTTTTTTTACGTGGCGAACACTGAATGACATGATATCCGGAATATTCTTTAAGTCGAATGTTTTAAAACGGTCGTGCCTCATGTTAATAAATTTCAGGCCTTCATAAAAAACGAAGGTGACACTGCTGTCTTTTTCTATCAGGATATGAGTAATGAATGGTGCCTTAAAGGGGAGTTTTAAAAAAGGAGTGTTTTTAGCATTGTGAAAAATACCGTCTTTATAATAGCAAAGTTCTCCATTGTAAGAGCCCAGCCATAAGCGACCTTCAAGGTCTTCGTTGAAGAAAAAGATTTCGTTATCTGGCAGCCCGTTAAACGTGGTGAATACCTCAAATTTTATTCCGTTATAGCGCGCTATACCTTTATCTGTAGCTATCCATAAATAGCCCTTGCTATCGCGGTGCAATGAATATATGGTATTGCTTGGCAGTCCATCTTCAGTGGTAAAGTGAAGCATAGGAAAGTCCTGGCAGAAAGACTGTAATCTGAAAAAGAAAAAGGTAATGATAAGAACAGCTGCAAGTCTATTCATGGTAATATTCATTGCTTTTCAGAAATTCAAGAAGCGGTGTGTATCGCCTCCTGCTTACAGGCAATGTGAATTCATCGTTGATGACTATATGACTTGATTCGTCCTTTAGGATTTGTTTTACGTGAAGGCAATTAATAAGGTAGGATTTATGTATCCGGTAAAACATTTCCATTGGCAGCAGCTCCTCATATTCCGATATGGACGTGCTCATAGTTATTTCTTTAAGTACACCATTTTTTGAAAAAAGCACCCTTGAATAACTTCCTTTTGCTTCGATAAAATAGATATCCTTAAATTCGACTACTTCAATATTATTATTGTCCTTAAGGGTTATTCTATGCTGCTTCGCTTTATTACTTACCTGTTTAGACAGCTCAGTATAAGACGGACTTACCTCGTTAATATACTTTTTGTAGTATATTTTTTCTTTTAATTTTTTTACGGCATTTGCCAGTTCACTAAAGCTGATTGGTTTTAAGATATAGTCTATGGCATTCAGCTTAAATGCTTTGACAGCGTATTCGTCATAAGCAGTTACAAAAACTATTTCAAATGTAAACGGAACGATCCGTTCCAGGAAATGAAATGCATTTTCTCCCGGCATCTCCACATCCAGGAAAATAGCATCAGGAGTTTTATGCTTGATGAGCTTTTCAGCGTCAAAAGAGTTGTTTGCTATCCCTTCAATATTGATTAGAGGATCAATATATTCTACAAGAATATTTTTCAGATTAGTGCATGCTTCCTTTTCATCATCTATAATGATAATGTTCAAAGCTTCAGGGTAGGTAATCATCTCAGAGTGTTTTAAGGGTTTATAATATATAAAAATAAGTTCAAGACTTTATTTACCCAGCAATATTTGTTAAAGATATGCAATTGTTATTGAATAACAGTTTTTTAAAAGCAAAATAATTTTTGGTTAAAGAATGAGATGGAATACTAGCCAATAATATCGTCTGCAAGCCGAGGCCTAATCACAATTTATTCCACAATACGGAATATAGTCTCTTCTTTGGACTTTTTTAGTACCATTTAAAATTATAAACAGTTGATTTTCAATTAGTTAAATTTTTGGCACAGCAATGGATATATACCATTCAAACAAAAATGCTTAACTCTCAAAAACAAAACAAAATGAAAAACGTTACCAAAGTAATCATTGCATCAGTAGCCATCTTAGGATCTGCTACAAGTTCATTCGCACAGGCTACAGCAACTGCATCTGCCTCTGCAACCATCATTACACCGATATCTATCTCCAAGAACGTAGATATGAACTTCGGTAATATAGCTGTATCGGCTTCTACAAGCGGCACTGTTGTACTGGGTACTTCAGGCTCACGCTCTACCGGCGGTTCCGGCGGCGTTACCCTTCCTTCTACTACCGGTACTGTGGCTGCTGCCGAGTTTACTGTGTCAGGAGAACCAAGCTTAACTTATGACATTACATTGCCTTCGAGCGCAACACTTTCTGACGGTAGTGGTAATACTATGTCAGTAGGTACATTCACCAGCAATCCTTCTGCTACAGGTACATTAAGCAGTGGTGGTACACAAACCCTGTTGGTAGGCGCTACATTGAGCGTAGCTGCAGGTCAGACTTCAGGAACTTACACCAATTCAACAGCTGTACCGGTGATAGTAAACTATAACTAATTCGCACACACATATAAAGATAAGTGCCGGGGAGGGTATTTCAAACTTGTTTTTGAGATATCCTTTCCGGTTTTTAGGAGGGTGGGTAGTTGAAGTTTGAGTTACCCCAGCCAGCTATAACAGGTAAAATAGCGTATACTGCTTTTATCTTTTCCCAAGTTCTATTACTTCGCATTGCTTCATATCCTTGCCATCTATCACAAACCGTATCAGCGTGCGGACCTTGTGCCACCCATGGTTGCCTGCCGCGCCGGGATTCATATGGAGGCATTTGAGCTTATCATCATAAATAACCTTCAGGATATGGGAATGGCCGCAGATAAACAATTTAGGCGGAGCAGTCATTAACTCATTTCTTATCACAGGGGCATAGTGGCCGGGATAGCCGCCTATATGCGTCATGAGCACACTTACTTCTTCACAGGAAAATCGCAGCTTTTCCGGGAACTCACTTCTTATGTCATAACCGTCAATATTGCCATATACGCCTTTGAGGGGCTTAAAGGTCTTCAGTTTATCAGCTATAGCAGCGGTCCCGAAATCGCCTGCATGCCAGATTTCATCGCATTGATCGAAATGTTTAAAAACTGCGTCGTCGAGGAAATTATGAGTATCTGATATAAGGCCGATGCGGGTCATTATGTAATTATACAGGTTTTGATCTGAATTTTTAAAAATGTTTCTTTACACAAATTAATTTACATGATGATTAAGAAAGCGGCCTTTATTTTAATGAGCGTTTTTTGTTCCTCAACCGGATCGGCCAAGGAAAATGTGCAGCTGGTACTCGACCGTTACAAGGACTCAATTACGACTTACGGTATAGTGGCATTGGTCTCAGCAAACGGGAAACAGCAAACGGGCCATGTTGGGTACGCATACAAGGGCAAGCCTATTGTAAATGAACAATTATTCGGAATAGGTAGCAATACGAAGTTATTTACTGCGACAATCATCTTAAAGCTGCAGCAGCAAAATAAATTGAATATCGACGATCATATCGGCAAGTATATTGACCCCCAGAATAAATATATTGACACGACCATTACCATCCGGCAGCTGCTCAATCACTCCAGCGGCATTAAGGATTATACTTCCGGCGAATTTCTTGACTATTATCAATTTTTTTCACCCAAGGCAATATTTTCTGATCAGAAAATACTTGATCAGATTGATACTGTAGATTTTCCAAAGGGCAGCAGGCATGATTACAGCAACAGCAACTTTTTCTTATTGCGCCTGATCATTGAGAAGATAACTGACAAGCCAATTGATGTTGTCCTGGATGAAATGATCATCAAACCATGTGGTTTATCGCATACCTTCGGTTATCTTCGTAAGGACATTCCCAGTCTTGCCCATCCCACGCAGCGCGGCAATGATTACATTGACTTGTCTTTTAAAACCTTGACTGACCAGGCAAAGGGAGCAGGACAAATGGTGTCATCTGTTTCAGATCTCTGCAAATTTTTTGATCTGCTGCTCATAAAAAAGAAAATACTCAGCCGGGAAATGCTCGCCGAAATGCTACAATTTGAGCATGGTGATGATGGAGACGATTATGGATTAGGCATTTTCAGGAGTACGATTGAAAACAGGGCACTCATCAACCACACTGGCAGAATAACCGGTTATCAATCATTTTTATATTGTGATGTTGAAAAAAAAGTGATTTACGTTGTGCTGACAAATGATATGAATGACCAGAGAAGTTATAAAATATTAAAGAGTCTTGTACGCGAATGGAGTAAATAACCTGGTTTATGCCAATTGCATTTCCCGGGTATAATGTTCTTCTACTTCACATAAAATATCAGCGATCTCATTGAGGTTTTCTGTCGTAACCAGGCGGTTGCGGTATTCCTTTACATGAGAGAGTCCTTTCAGATAGCTGGCATAGTGGCGACGCATTTCCAGTATGCCCAGCTTTTCACCTTTCCAGCTGGTGGAGCCATATAGATGCTTACGGCATGCCTGCAGCCTTTCCGCGATCGTTGGCGGGGCAAGGGTTTCGCCTGTCGCCATATAGTGTTTTATCTCGCGAAATATCCAGGGATAACCGATTGCGGCCCTGCCGATCATAATACCGTCCACCCCATACCTGTTTTTATATTCCAGCGCTTTTTGCGGACTGTCTATATCCCCGTTGCCAAATATAGGTATGTGAATGCGTGGGTTGTTCTTTATTTTGGCTATGAGCGTCCAGTCGGCATCGCCTTTGTATAGCTGCATACGGGTACGACCGTGCACGGTAAGGGCCTTTACGCCTATATCCTGCAGGCGCTCGGCAACTTCTTCTATGTTCTTACTGTTGTTGTCCCAGCCCAGGCGCGTCTTCACCGTTACCGGCAGGGTAGTGGAGCGGATACAGGCCTTTGTAAGGCGCACCATCAGTTCTATGTCTTTCAGCACAGCAGCCCCCGCGCCCTTGCATACTACTTTCTTTACTGGGCATCCGAAATTAATATCCAGCAGATCGGGATTGGTGGCGTCTACAATTTTTGCGCTCATGGCCATCGCATCTTCGTCGCCGCCAAAAATCTGTATGCCTATCGGCTTCTCGTAATCGAAAATATCCAGTTTCTGCCTGCTTTTTATAGCATCCCTTATAAGCCCTTCAGAAGAAATGAACTCAGTATACATCAGGTCTGCGCCATTCTCCTTGCATACCGCGCGAAAAGGCGGGTCGCTCACGTCCTCCATAGGCGCCAGCAGCAAAGGGAAATCCCCCAGTTCTATGTTCTCTCTTTCCAGCACATTGGGATCCTAAGCTTAGAATTCCACGTGGACAAGTTGTCGC
>JADMIO011638298.1_pt1 | contig 134624 bp, 124 predicted proteins | sample 8958161 | NCBI WGS metagenome assembly JADMIO01 (sample SAMN16585339, study PRJNA669376) | soil metagenome | isolation source: Crop rotation soil | place: USA: Cullars Rotation, Alabama | collected 2011 | reverse complement strand
GCCGCGACTTCAAGTCACGTGAATTCCAAGCTTCGGATCCCACTGTGCTGGAAAGAAGGATCTGATCCCGGGGCGTTTTGGCCAATGCCATGTCGAGATCCGCAAAGACGGCGATCGTCGGTTGCTGGTCATCCTAGGACAGGTCACGATCGGCGGAGAGTACGATGTCAGTTTGGCCGACTCGTTTGAATTGATCGCGACTCAACTCTATCGCCGAAACCTCAAATCATTTCTTCCAGAACAAATCAATTGGGTGCAAAAAACCCAGGACTCCGAATCTGGCGACGCCGTATTTCAGCGCGTCCTATTGAGTTGGGATGGAGAACGGTTCTCTATCCCGAAGTGGCGAGGGCGCTTTAATTTGAAGGCTTTTGACTCCGCCTTTGGGCGCGCCTCCTAATCCACGTTTTATCGGTGTCTTTTGGCCTGAGACCGCGTCAGCTTTTCCAAAAAAATTCTCACTTACTTTCGTGTATGCTCCGATTTTTTTGAAAAAGCTTCCTTGTCTCAAGCCAAAATCCACACGCTAAAACGAGGATTGGAGAAACTGGATTGGGTCTGAGCTTTTAGCGCTCTATTTCTTGGATTCCTTGATCTGAATGCTGTTGATCACGATGTCTTTGATCGGGCGGTCATTTGGGCCCTTGGGGGCGCTGACGATTTTATCGACTGCGGACATACCTTCGATGACTTCGCCGAAAATGGTATGCCTTCCGTTCAACCACGGGGTTTCTTTTACGGTGATGAAAAACTGGGAGCCATTGGTGTTAGGGCCCGCATTGGCCATCGCCAAGATGCCTTTTTTATTGAACTGATCGGTCGGCTTGATCTCGTCCTCAAACGTGTAGCCGGGGCCGCCCGTTCCATTGCCGAGGGGGTCGCCACCCTGAATCATGAAATCAGGAATTACCCGATGAAAGATCGTCCCATTGTAGAGGGGACGTTTCGTTGGTTTCTTCGTCTTGGGATCAGTCCATTCGTTTTTCCCGGTCGCTAGCTCAATGAAGTTTTGCACGGTTTTGGGAGCGGTATCTGGAAAGAGTTTTACGGTGATGGGTCCCGCAGAAGTTCTAATCACTGCGGTTACGTCCTTGGCGAGAGCCAAAGGAGCGGTTGCGATGGATAGGGACAGTGCCGACAGTAAAAGTACTAGGTTTTTCATAGAACCGACACTTTAACGCCGGTTCTGGAAACGTCAAGCGATCGCGTTCGATTGATGCAGTGGGCTATTGGGAATGAAGCTCAAGATGCGATGAGCCCTGACATGGGTTTCAATCTCTTGGCGATCTTCATCTGAAATCTGCACGAATTTGATCCCAACCCCGGGCGGCAAGTCAGCGCTTGGGGTTTCTCTCCGCCAGATCACTTCGCCTATGGCGGAAATCTTCCGAGCTTCCAACGAGAAGCTGAAGGGGATTTGAGTTCCGACTTTCAAGGACGCCTTTCTTCGCTCGTTCAATCCAGGGTTGAAGGGAACGAAGACCCCCCCATAGCCGATGTTTCCGATCTCGAGTGGGCCCTCGCCCTCTAAAGTCAGTTTCAGTTTTTCTTCCAGTCGAAAGTAGCGGTTTCTCTCTTTCGTGTCTTGGATGAAGTTTTCCATGATGATTTGGAAAATAGCGTCCACGTTAAACGGCTTTTCAAGCAGTGCGACGGCGCCCAAGTTCAAAAGCTGGTCGACGGAGTAATCCATGCTGAACCCGCTGACGAAAACGACAGTCGGAGAATAATGATAGGTCTTGCGAAGCTCCTTCAAAAACTCCACCCCGTTGAGCTTAGGCATGCGAATATCCGATATAATCGCGTTCAGGGGGTAATCGGCGATGCTCTCCAACGCTTTTTTCGGATCATTGAAGGCATGGACGATCACTCCACGGAGCTCAAGCTGCTCGGCGAGCACCTCGACCAAATCAGGCTCATCGTCGAGAATCAAGACGCGAGGTCTTTGAACGAGGTGACGGCAAGAAGAGAGTTTCTTGAAAACATGGGAAGCGAATTTGGCGAGCAGCTCCGATTTGCTCGATGCATTTGCTTTTTCGAAGATGCTTTTAAAGTGATTGTTCACCGTGCTCGGACTGAGCGTCAAGGCTGCCGCGATGGCTTTAAAGGTGGTGTTTCCCTGGCTGAGCTGGATAAACACGTCTTTCTCCCGGGGCGTTAATCCATGGAGGTCTGCAAACTCGATCGCCTCAAGCCGCAATAAATGATTGGATGGAGTGAGTTCAGCTTTAGAGGGCATATTGAGAGGAGTGGACATTTTGGGAGCTCCGGCATGGAACCCATGCGTTCTTAAGTTCTTTATATGACTTGAGAGTTGAGAAAAGAATAGTAGGTTTTTCGAATAAACTTTCACATAGCTCAAACGAGCTAAAAAAATAAAATGACAGACAGACCGGACGAACCCAAACTGATAGAAGGTGAAGATTACGAAATCGACGAGTTGGGGCGTCTGGTCTTCACCGCAAATTATCTGAGGAAGAGGGGCTATTGTTGTGAAAATGGCTGTCGAAACTGCCCTTACGATCGAGACGGAGTCCGTTAAGCCGTGAAAGCGGTTCTGGTTGCAGTCACTCTATTTTGGATCCCATTCGCTTGGACGTGGGCTGGGCCCCTCGGCGATTCCATGGAACCCGACGAGCTTCGCATTGTTTTAGAGTCTAAGGCTGAAAACCCCGGATCGATTCAAGTGAAACTCTTGTTCCGAGGCGCTGCTGCGGGGAAAACGATCATCAGGTTTCCGAAGCGGGAAACTGAATTGATATCCGCGATGGAGATTGGGAGCCAGGAAACTCGTTGGTCCGAAACCCGTGCGTTGCTTCACCCTTCCCTGGGCGTTGTTCAATTGAATTACGTTTTAAAACTTCCATCCAGCCGAGGGTCTGGGGCTGCGCAAGATCTCTTCGTCCTGCCTGAGTCCACGGATGCAAAGACCTACCAAGTCCACATCGTGCGCGAAGGTGAACTGAAAATGGATTGGATCCTCCCTCTCCAAGCGGAAGGTGCGCAGATCAGCCTTGATCAGCTTCGGACGGCACTGGTGATTTGGGGGAGCAGCTTGACCCAGATCGAAACGGTCATTGGCCATCAGCAAGTGCGTTTTTACTTTTCGGACTCCGTTTCACCCCAGGCTTCAGTCCTGGACTCGAAATGGATCGAGCTCATGCGACGATTGATGCTTCAGACGGATGAGTTCTGGTCGCGCTTCGGTCCCAAGGAGTTCCCAATCGATACCCTTGTATTTTTATATCAACCGCTTCCGAGTTCGGAAGCGAGAGTCTCGCGGAGTGAAAAAACTTGGGTTTTCGAGACAGCGCGGGAGATGGTGACGCGAGCCGAGCAGAAAACTTGGATCGAGGCTGAGCTATTCAAGGCTTGGGAAGGGGGGCGGTTTAGCTATCGCCAGCCTATTGAGCTTTCTGCATGGTTTAAGGATGGACTCGCAGCCTATTATGGCCGACTGCTCAGTTTTCGATCCGGTGCGATCTCGGCTGCAGAGTTTGTTTCCGGATATAATCAGCTTTCCAGCCGAATTTCGAAATCTCCGTTCAAGGCGGCGGCGAATGAGATCATTGCGAGGGATTATGATCAGAATTCGGAGCTGCGGACTTTGGCGATAGATCGTGGAGACCTGCTTTTGAGCCATTGGAATGCGCAGATCCGGCGCCAAAGCCGCGGCAAGAACTCTTTAGATGATTTTTTGGAAGCCCTTTTTGCCCATCTCAATCAGTCTCACTCTCCCGTTTGCACCTGGAGCCTGGAAGAGTCTTCGCGCGCTTTCATTCCTTTCGGAATTTTAACTGAAATCCGAACTGTGATTGACCAGGGTAAAGGCCTCCCAATTCGGGCTGATCTCTTAGGTCCTTGCGCTACGCTTCAGACAAGCTCCCCTCCCGTATTCAAACCTATTTTAAAAAATGGGAAGAAGCCTACAGCTGCATGTTTGCGATGGACACAAAGCATGCCTATAATGACAAAGAGTCGTTCTCTTCCCGGCAAAACATCACGGATTCACAGATTCAATGAGACCCGTAGCTCCGACGGGGCGAGTTAAGAGAGTTATTCTGTTTAGTTGCTTCCCATTTACTGTTTGGATTAGCTTAAATAGGCTGGTTAGCTGGAGGATCCCTCTTTGGATGTGATTTTAGTCGTTGACGACGCGCCCGAGTTTCAACTCTTGGTCAAAACTATTTTGGGCGACCAGTTTGAAATCGAGCAGGCAGTGACTGCCATGGAAGCGCGTCAGCAATTCTCAAGCAAGCACTATGATCTCATCCTCTTGGATGCCACCTTGCCAGATGGGGATGGTTTCGAGCTGATTCGCGAATTAAAGGCCATGAAGCAAAACGAATCGACTCCGGTGTTCTTTATGACGGCGCGTTCGGCCGTCGACGATCGGGTGGCTGGATTTGCGTTGGGAGCTGATGACTATATCGTCAAACCATTCGAACCCAAGGAGTTCAAGGCTCGGATTGCGGCGCGCTGTCGCATGTCCAAAGCCGCCGATAGACCAGGGCTCACTCAGGATGCGATCTTGAATATCGGCCCTATAAAAATGGTGATGGGCCTCCAAAAAGCTTTCGCGATCAAGCAAGGCGAAGTCCGGGATCTGGCCCTGACTCCGATCGAATTCAAGCTCTTGTACTGTCTTTCCAAGAATGAGGGAAATACGCTGACTCGGGACGATTTGCTTAGATCGGTTTGGGGAGACGGATTGCATGTCGTGGACCGAGTGATCGATAAACACATCTGTTCCCTTCGACAGAAAATGACTGAATACAAGAACTGCATTCAGACCGTACCCCGTGCGGGTTACCGTTTCAAAGCGCCGCTTTGAGCCGGAACCAGTTTCTCCCAAACTTGCAAAAAGTGATAAGAGCTCAGGCGCTGTAGGTGCTCATGGATCGTCGTCATTTGCAGGGCATCTAGGGCGAGCCAGAGTTCACGAAGCTGGCCGTATTGAAAAAATCCCGCTTGAGAAGCTTGCGCGTCCAGGCAGGAAGGCCGCATGAATTGGATCGGAGCATTGATGTCGCTGCCTAACGTGATGGAATCAAATCCGATGACCTGACCTATGTGCCGATACTGAGTCAAGAGGGCGGGGAGTCCGATGCCGGATTTCGCCCCGCATTCGGCGGCGCAGGCGGCGGGGCAGAGCTCGGGTGGAACTTGCGTGTTTCGAATCATGTCCTCGCTGGGCAAAAGCCCGACAATTCCCCCGCTTCGCTTGACTTGCTCGAGGCCTTTCGCGGAGATCCCGCGTTCGGCTTGATAGGTGTCTCTGAGCATCGTGTGGGTGTAGAGCAAGGGAAGCTGACTCCGATGGAAGATGGGCAAGAGATCCTCGACTGCTCGGTCCGATGCATGGGAAAGGTCGATCCACACTCCGCGTTGAATGAGCTTCAGAGCCAGCTCCCGACCTCGGTCGGTCAGGCCGAGATCGTTGACTCGGATGCCGCTCGGATCGGAGTGACGAAAGAGCAGGGAGCGGACTAAGGCGAAGGGAGAGGAGATCGCAAGTACGCCCGGTAAAAATGCGGTTCCCCCGAAAGCATCATCCGTGAAATGGAGCAGGGTGACGATGCGGACGCCTGCTTCATCGACAAACTCTCGCAGATCCGCATCGGTCTCGAGTACGCCGCTCGCACCCTCGATCGAGAGAATCAGGCAGCGCTTTCCTCTTGCTAGGGCATTTCTCGCTTCCTCGGGGGTTCTGACGAGATTCCAGGCAATATGGTCTTTCAAGAATTCGCGGACGGCGCGGATCTGACGGCGGATTGATTCTCGTTGGGAGCCAATGAATAGGGGATGCGAATAGAGCGCAACGACGACGATTCGGGCTCCGGAACTTTCTAACGCATCTGCGTTCACTCGGCTCGAGAGGCGATCGCTCCACTGAGTGGATCGGAGTGGTGAAGTAAAAGTCCCTCTCCAGTCCAGGCCAACGCCCTCGTAAAGAAAAAGATGAGCATGAAGATCAACTGTTGACGGATCAAATGAGAGAGGCCCGCCCGCTAAAGCCGGCAAATGAGTCGAACTGGCCAGGAACATGCCAAGCAAAAAGACCAGGGGGGAGCGGATCCTAAAGGAGTGACTCATGACTGTAATCATTCTATCATGACGAAGCTATGTTTACGCACGCTCCATCGACATCCCAGGCCATCGACCTTGAAGAGAGCTTCGGCGCTCACAATTATCACCCTCTCCCTGTGGTTCTGAGCCGTGGAGAAGGGGTTTATCTCTGGGACCCAGAGGGGAAGAGATACTACGATTTCCTATCGGCCTACTCCGCGGTCAATCAGGGGCATTGCCATCCGAAGATCATTCAAGCGTTGGTGAACCAAGCTCAACGCCTCACGCTGACCTCACGCGCCTTTTACAATGATGTGCTCGGCCCTTACGCAAAATTCATCACGGAGTACTTCGGCTATCAGCGGGTGCTCCCCGCCAATAGCGGAGTCGAGGCCTTTGAAACCGCGATCAAGCTTTGTCGCCGCTGGGGCTACGACAAAAAGAAGATTCCGGAAAATCAGGCCAAAATTATTTTATGTGCGGATAACTTTCACGGAAGGACGATGGCGGCGATTTCCGCCTCGACCAGCTCAGAGAGTCGAAAAGGCTTTGGCCCTTATCTTCCCGGGTTGGTTGTCATCCCTTACAATGATTTGAGCGCGCTCCAAACTGCGCTCAGGGACTCGCATATCGCAGGCTTTTTAGTCGAGCCGATCCAGGGAGAGGCCGGAGTGATGGTCCCGGATAGCGGGTATCTGGCCGGCGCTTACGATCTTTGCCAGAAAGCAAACGTGCTTTTCATCGCCGACGAGATTCAAACCGGCATTGGCCGGACCGGAAAACTCTTAGCTTGCGATCACGAAGGAGTCAGGCCCGATATTTTGATCTTGGGTAAAGCGTTATCCGGCGGCGTGCTTCCGGTGTCCGCGGTATTGGCTGACGACGAGATCATGCTGTGTATCCGTCCGGGTGAACACGGCTCAACCTTTGGTGGAAATCCGGTGGCTTGTGAAGTCGCGGTAGCGGCGCTTCAGGTGATCCGCGATGAGAAGTTAGCGGAGAACGCGGAGAAACTGGGGGCGATTTTTCGTCAGGAAATGAGACGCTTTCAGTCGCCGTTGGTTGCGGCCGTGCGGGGCAAAGGGTTGTTAAATGCAGTCGTGATCAAGCCGACGTCCGGAAAGACGGCTTGGGATGTTTGCCTGAAGATGAAAGAGCACGGCCTGCTTGCCAAGCCTACGCGGAACGATATCATCCGGTTTGCGCCACCGCTCGTGATCACTGAAGATCAGATCCGTGATGGGATCAAGATCATCCAGAAGTCGATCCAGGAAACTTTCTAAGGGGAAGGCTCGATGAAAGATTCAGAAGCCCTAGGTCTCCTTCGATCGTTGGTGGAGATTCACTCGGGCGCCGAGAGCCCGCGAGGGATCGAGCGCGTTCAGGAAATCATTGAGCGGGAATTGAAGAAGCTTGGGTTTCAGACGGAGCGAGTGGAAGCCCGGAATCCCAAGCATCGAGGCGCTCCTTGGTTTTTGGTGGGGACATACTTTGGTGCGGAATCTGCGGCGGTTCCGCAGGCGCGATTGAAAAAGGGCCCTTTCATCACTTTAGTCACACACTCCGATACGGTTGAGCCAGGAAGTGGCGAGCGCAGCCGGTTTGAGCTCAGCGCAGATGGAAAGCGCGCGATGGGATGCGGCGTGATTGACGATAAAGGCGGGCAAGTCGTCGCGCTCCGCGGGCTCCAGCAGTTTCTAGCGTCAGGGTCTGCGCTTCGCTACCCGATTCGTTTCATCTCCTCGCCGTCTGAGGAGCGCGGGTCACCTGAGTTTCAGGATTTATTGAAGGAACTTTCGAAGACTTCTTTGATGGTGCTCGGCTTTGAGCCGAGCTTCGAGAACGGCTCGATCATCGATGCACGGCGTGGGAACCGTTGGTACCATATTCAAGTGGAGGGTCGTGAGGCCCATTCGGGACGGGCTCACGCCGAAGGAGTGAATGCCGCGCATGAGCTTGCGATCAAGATCGCGGAGCTGCATCGGCTGACTTCGTACGCTCAAGATGTCACGGTCAGCGTGGGATCGTTGAGCGGAGGGACTGGCGTTTACAATACGGTTTGCGGTCACGCGGAGGCCAAGCTCGATACGCGCTTTTCCAGTTTCAAGAGCCGCGATCAGCTCCATCGGAAAATCGCCAAAATCCTGGGCAAGGTGAATGTCCGATCCGCCAATGGGCGGATTTCCTCAAAGACTCGATTTGAAGTCGTGGATGATTGCCCGCCTTTTGAAAGCTCGCCGGGCTCGCGAAAACTCTCTCAGTATTACGCGAAGACCGTGCGTCGGATCGAAAAGCGTGCGATTCGCTCCGTGCGCTCTGGTGGTGGATCGGACGCGTGTTACATGAGCCGCCCCGGCTTGATCATCTTGGATGGTCTCGGTCCCACGGGCGGCGGGATGCATCGGCCGGATGAATGGCTCGCAGTTGATTCGCTCCGGACGCGGGCGGAGGCGCTAGCGGAGTTGTTGGCGTTCGTGCATGCGCCAGTTCCTTCATCAAAACGTCAGCGATAGGCATCTTTTCGGTTAACCACTCTTACGATCATGATGACAAGGATGTCGTCATGAATCTCATAGAGGATGCGGTACTGGCCGACGCGGACTCGATAGCGCTCCTGTGACGAGAGCTTTTTTGAGTCAGCCTCACAGGGATTCAAGGCTAAAGCTTGGATCTTGGCGATAACCCTTTTAGCGTCGGACTGGGGCGGGCCCTGTATTTCTTTTTGCGCCGACCGCTTGATCCGCGTCGTTCTCCCGAAAGGAATCGCCAAGAATGATCAGGAGTGCGAAGTGATGGTCGACCAGAGCCGGGCTATCGACAATCAGCGATTCAAGAAAAAACTCCTGCCATTGCCCCGCCTGATTCTCAATGAAGTCAAAGAAAAGCTCAGGAAGCTGGGCGAGCTTTGAGCGCACCCCGGCGCTTTCGGGGATTTCTTCGATCAATGTCGAGGCCGCGAGCTTCATCCCCGCTTTTCCGCGGACGCCGCGAAGAACGAATTGTTCAAGTTCGTGCAAGAGAATGACCGGACATGTGCGGCTCCGGGCCTCGCCTCAAGCTTCCTAAGCCAGTAACGTGCGCCACCGATCCAAAGCGCGCTCGCGAGTCAAGCGTGAACATGCGAACTCATACCCACTTGTGGCGATGGCCATTTCCAGTTCCCCGTCGTTTTGGAGTCGACTGAGATTCACGAAAAGGTCCGATAAATCCCTCTTCACGGGAACAAAGTGGCGCCAGGGCACGAGCTCTTCGAAATACCATTCTTTGCATGGCCGATCGACCAGGAAGAGTGGACGTCGCGAGAAGAGGAGGAGCTTAACGCGCGCCGAATAACCCCTGCCCTCTATGTCTATCAAGTAGCGCCATCGCCTTACCTGCTCTGGGAGCGAGAGATAGGAGATCTGGCCTCGCTCGCCCGGCCGCTCCCGAGCCCTAGGGTTTGAAGCCCAGTTCATTGCAATTCCTTCGAGTAGATCGGAGCGCTCCCGAGACAGATCGACAAAGCGTTGCCGGGGCTTGATCGCCTGCACGTTACCGATCCAGCCAAGCTTCGCGGTGCTCGGCAGTGCGAGCCCCGCTTCCGCCAGCTCCAAACGCATCTGCTCGAAATCGTCGATGCCGCACTCGCTCCAGCTGTCGAAGAGGAAGTCCGGGCAGGCGACGCTGAAGTCAGTGCCCATGACGACGCTGTCAAAATTCCGTAGCCCATAGCATGGTTTCTTGGGGCTATCGCCCGTATTCACGATGAATGTTCCCCTGATCGGAGTCCCCGGTAAAGAAATAGCTGCGCTGATAAGTTTGGCCATTGAAGAATGGCGTTCTTTCCACGGCCTGATACTCGTGAATCGGACGCCATTCCGTCCGGCCCAGACAATCATGCGATTCGCCTCGCTTTTTCGCATACTGAGGAGGACTTGCCAGAAATAGCCAAGAATGAAATTCAGAGCAGACCTCATCATGCGAGGCTTCCAAAAATGACTTCCCGATTTAGACGCAGATAGCCTGAAAAATGAGGTCTCACGTGAAAATGATACAGGGATTTCGGCATTTTGAATACTCGTCGTTGAGCGGAACGAAATGCATGGAGCCCGTAAGAATCGGCGAATTTATATGCTTCGGAGTCCATCGGGATTTGGGCCAGCTCTAGAACCGTCTGACATTCGCACAGGGAACTCATTGGCATGGAATAGAAACGCTTTCGATCACGCTGCGTGGGACGACCAGCCCGTCTTTGAGCGCTGTCCGACCCCCGCACCGCCTACCCGTTTGTCCGATTTGAGGGCGGGGCGCATTCGGGCATCCTGACAGCAGAAAACATGACGACGGACAAACGGGTAGGCGGTGCGGGGGTCGGATAACGGTCAAGATGGGCTGGAATCAAAGCGGGAGTCAGCTTAATCTCAGCGCATGTTTCAAGAAGACCAGACGATTCAGCCTCAGTTGTTTGCGTTCAGTCATCGGGATCTTGTGCAAGCGGATTCTGACGTATGGCTCTATGTGGATTTATTCGAATCCTTGGATCTGAAGAGGTTTACCGAGGTGCATGTCCCTCAAGGGCAAGAAGCTAAACACCCGCGTTTAATGTTAAGGGCACTCTTCTATGGGCTTACTCATGGAGTCGTGAGCGGAAGAAAGCTCGAAACAGTTTGCCGCAATGATAATCGCTTCATTGTTCTTTGCGGGGGGCTACGCCCCGATCGCAGGACATTTGATCGTTTTATTGAGCGACACGCGAAGGCAATCGAAGAGTTGTTTGTTCAGGTTGTCCATCTGGCGCAGGCGATGGGGCTAGTTCAGTTGGGCCGAGTGGCTATTGATGGGACACGACTCAAAGGTCACACGTCACTTACCCGAAGCATGCAATACGAGAAAATGGATCGGGCCATTGGGCATATTCAAGCTGATTTAGCGCGGCTGCGCGAAGACCTCAAGAAAGCCGATCATGAGGAGCAGGCCACTGGAACTGAAGACCAGCTTCCTAAGGAAATCCTTCGAAAAGAAGTTCGCCTGGAAAAGATCAAAAGAGCCAAAGAGCAGATCGAAAAAGAGCGCCAAGAAAAGACGGCAAGCTCGCAGTCGAGAAAACCCATAGAAAAGGCTAGAAAATCATTGAATGATCCAGAAGCTATTTCTTTAGGGTCGAGGAAAAGCGCTTATATTTTTGGATACAATGGACAAGCGGCAGTAGATGAGAAAAGCCAGATTATCGTAGCCTGCGAGATTCATGGAAAGGCAACCGATTACGAAGCTCTTCCTGGGTTATTGAATCAAATGCGTGAGACCTGTGGCTCGGCTCCAGCTCAAGTGCTTGCAGATTTGGGATACAAGAGCGTGGAAAATATAGCGGCCATTGAACTAGCTGGCTCAGAGCCTATTATAGCCGTTGGCCAAAGTCAGTCTCTGGGTAAACAGGAAATCATCGAAGTGCAGTTTTCTGAGCAAGTTCGTCCTGGTGATTTGCCTCACGAGTATTTTTGCCTCAACGGGAAAAAGCTCCCTCTCGAGGCAAAGCGCGCAACTGGGCAAACAGATTTCAAAATCACCGTAGGATTTTGCGATCACTGTCCATTCACCACAAGCTGCAAGGCATTTGGAAAAAAGACAGCTGCAATCAAGCCGGAGCAAGACCGACTAAGGATCAACCGATTATTAGCGGCCTCACGGACCGAAGCCTTTCAAGAGGCATATCGACGACGTAAAGCAATCGTTGAGCCTGTATTTGGAAATTTAAAAAGCAACAAGGGCGTTCGCATCTTCAGGGTTGGGGCCAAGGGTGTGGGCACATGGTGGAAGCTCGTTTGTACGGCGCATAATATTGAAAAACTCGTCAAGAGGGGCGCTATGAAGCGGACCTCTGCCTTAATTAGGTCGCTACAGCAAATATTGACGAATCACCCTCAGTTCAGGTGGGTTTAGTCAATTCCCTGATCCCTGCTGACTGCACCGATCGCCAGCTTGTCAGCCGTCAGATTTCTGCTGTCTGTGCCCCGCCCTCATTTCCGACGTCAGTCGTCGATACACGGATCTTAAACACTAACTACTCGCTCATCGCCCATCCACGCATTCTCTGCAGTGTCTCCCGCGAGCAACATCCCCAAATAAAAAAACGCCCCGGGACCTGTTTAGGGGTGCCGGGGCGTTTTGATTGCTAACGCGGTATCTGAGGGGGGCTCAGGGAATCGCGCTAGGCTTTCAAATTACTTCTTAATTATTGAATCGTGATGATCGGCTCAGGATTGCCGCTCATCTTCATCTGTCCGAGCTCAGCATCGCCCATCACATCGGTATGCTTCAAGACGGCTTCCCAGCGAGCTGGTACGAAGTCTTTGCAGAATCGATTTTGATGGTCCTTGATCACCAATTGCACTTTGGACTGGCGAGCCATCAGGGCTTGCGAGGCCGTTGGGTGCCCGATGTAAACCAGAGTGCCGCAGGCGTCTTCGTTCGGCTCTTCGTTGATATCGAAGTACATCGGCCGGTCTTCCACCATGAGCATGATGCCCGTGGCGGTCTTGCGGCCTTCTTGACGAGTCAATGTGAGAGTGATGTCGTTCAGGTCGGCGAACTCGCCGGTGGTGTTTTCCACGGTCATGGTTGCCTTGAGAAACGGTTTTTCCCAGCCCATTTGGACTGCAGCGTTAGCATTCAGTGCGCTGAAAGATCCCAGCACGCTCAATGATACAGCTGCAATTGCCAGCATGTTCATGCATTTAAAGTTTTTCATTTTGATCCCCTTGTAAGTCCCTAACGTTTACTAACTACCCTGCGGACATCTATACAGAAGAGATTGGATCAATAATAATTATTCGTTATGATAGGAGGTCATTATGATTATTGATAAGATCAATCTGAACCACCTGCGGATCTTTGAGTGCGTCTATCGCTTAAAAAGCATGACAGACGCGGCTCAAGAGCTCCATCTGACCCAATCCGGCGTAAGCCAGCACATGAAATCGTTTGAGGATGCGTTGGGAGTCAAGCTCTTTGACCGCATCAATCAGCGCTTGGTGCCCACGAGCATGGCCTCTGCGCTTTTTACCCGGTGTGCTGAGGGATTAAATGGCATTGAGCGGGCATTGAGCGAGATCAAAGGGCAGGAGGGGCAACTCTCCGGGCAGATCTCGATCGGGATGCCGATCGAGTTTGGAAATACCTTGATCATGCCGCTCCTGTCCCAGTTCAGTAAAAAACACCCCTTGGTCCGCTTCAAGCTCAGGCTTGGTTTTGCCTCGGAGATGAATGCTGGGCTTTTGGATGGCAGCATCGACTTCGCCTTCATCGATGAGTACGGGATGGACAAGCGAATCGCGAGCGAGAAGGTTTACGACGAGGTCTTGGATCTGTGCATCGATCCCCAGAGCTTGAAAAAGCTCGGTAAAGTGGCCCATCAACGCAAATTTTACGAGTCGCTCGACTACGTCGAGTACCAAGAAGGGGAGCCCCTGCTCAGGATGTGGTTTCATCATCACTTGAAAACGCGGAATTTGGATCTCAATGTGAAAGCGACCGTGATGGATGTCCAAGGGGTGGCCCGCCTGATTGTGAGCGGGATGGGGGCAGGGGTCCTTCCGGGGCATTTAGTGGGGAAATTGCAGAAAGAAGGCCAAAAGCTCTATCGCTTCAAGGGGACGGGGCAGCCTTTGAAGAACTCGATCAGCGTGGCTTTCCTGCGCGAGCGGACCCAGGCACCCGCCACGGCCACTGCCCTGCAATGGCTAAAGGCGGCATTGGTAAAGGCCGGGGCATCCCCTGTCGTTTCTTATGGCGAAGGGGATTGAGGGCTTAGAAAGTCATGCGGGTAATGGCCTCTTGAAAGGACATCTTGTGTTGGGGACTTCCTGCACTTGAGTCCTCGGCGGCAACCCAATAGGTCTCGAGCGTGGTCTCAAATCCCACGGGAGTGGTGATAGCTGGGTTATCGGACATGATCCTGTTCACCTGAAGATTCATGACTGGGACTATGACTTGTGGATTACATCGGCTGATGGTCACAAACGTTCCTCTGGTTTGCCGAATTTCTGCGCCTGTCTCTATTTTACCAAGCTCGAAAACGATCGGAAATGTGTCTCAGGAGACATGTTTAAGCGCCTGAAATGGTTGAGTTATTTAGACTGACCGAGCGGCTATTCGATATCTTCAAAGCCTTCAAAGTCTTTGCTGAAAAAGCCGCTTAAATTTTCAATTTCCTGAGATCGGTCACTCACGTATTTGCGCCAAATGGACGGTCCGTAACTGATGAGAGCGCGAATGAGCGCTCGATCATCGACAGTCAGCATGCTTCCAACTATTTTCCCTTCAAATTTCAAAAGTGCGATCTCAAACCCTTTGATTGCCGAGTAATGCTTAGGATCGGCAAGTGTTTCGACCGCTTTATCAGAGGACTTGGCCTGTTCGATCGTATTCAAAATCGCTCTGAATTCTTGAAGGACCCTTTGCATTTCTTGCGGCAGCAACGAGGACCTTTTATTGGAGACTTCCTCAAATCTGGACATGAGCTTCTGCAACTCATCTTGGCGGGCAAGCCATTGGTCTACCCGGAACCGCTGATGACGCTCATTGTATTCCCGAAGGTCATTGACCGTCCTACGAAGAGCGTTCAAAACCTCGAGCTCGGGTTGATTGATCGCGACGCGGATGTCTTCGCTCAGTGTCTTCAGATTATTCCGATTGTTCCAGAGATTGTTTTTCTGAAGGATTTTGCTGGCCTCCGTAAAGAAAATCTCGTCTAAACCAGACGGTCCATTCGCCAGCAGAAGAATGAAGTTGTTGACCTTCTTTACGAACTTCGCGCTCCAAACCGGTTCAGCGAAAAGGAGCACATCAGGGGTGGTTTGCAAAGGGGACTGAGGCAAGCCCGAGTATTGATATCCTGCCTTGACTAGATCCCCCAATGAGTAAGGGATAATGTTCCCTCTTTGCAATTGGTGATATTTAAAGGCGCGAAGCAGGGCCGCAGAAACCGCGAAACCGTCGGCCCCGTCATAGACGGCAGTCCGCAAGAGGGGTGCCATTCCTTTCATCTCCTCGGTCTGAAGAAAGTGAATTATCCCCTCGTACTCGAATCCAATGGCGAACTGGATCGAAATCTCCTTTCGGGTGCCATCCCCCATGAACAGGTCCAATTTCATTTTGATGAAGTCGCCCAGCTCAAAAAGTTCCCGTAGCGTCCAGGTCTTTCCCCTCGAGTCTTTAAAATGGCCGTTCAGGATATCTTGCTCTGAGAGATAGGGGTTTGCTTCTCGTGCAGCCAGGATGTCCTTGAATGGACCTGACGGATACATGGTGTACTCGGAGCCTACTCGAAGCTCTGTGATGGAGATCTTACCGGCACGTGTTTGCTCGATCAATTTTCCCATCACGTCATCGAGAAACCTTTGAACTGCGCGCGAGCGGGCCTGCTCGAAAGTATGCGCTTGATCGTCGGGATGGACGATCGCGGTGAACATGGTGTCATAATCGCCCGGATAGCGGACGCTTTCGCGCACGGAGGAGGCATAGACGGATCGGCCGATATCAATATGGGCGGTTGAATTGATGTCCAGTTTGCGCAGTGTCTCCAGGATCGGAATCCCTTTTTGCGGGGCGAGGTCTGGATGAGTGACGCTGGTCACGAAAAACTGGTTGGCCTTCGTAGGATCGTTGACGGGAACTGCGGCGGGATAACTCGTTGGAGAGAGCTTTCGCAAGGCTTGCTGATAGACGGCCTTCACGCGGGGGGAGAGGAGCGAGAGAAAGTCTCGCTGAGCCATGGGCGGAAAACTGCGCGGAGTGAGCGGCAATTTCCCCGGGTTGAAGCCTTCCGGAGCCAAAGTGTAGGGAGTCGCGTTTCCTTGGAGGAGCGCATCGATATCAAACTCAATGAATGTATCGACTGGATTGGGTTCGCTGGAATCCGCGTTTCCGCCACCTCTGGCAATCGGCCAGCGACCTATTTTGCTGAGTGATGGCTCCCCTTGAGGACTTACTTTTAAGCTAGCTACTTCGGGTGGCGGCTGATCGATCGAAAGCGGGGCGGTGATGAGCTCAATGGGAGAGTTTTGAAGGTTGAAGATGACCTGCGGATCAGCGCCGTTATGGAGGCTGCGATAGCGATCCACTTGATCTCGGATGAGCTTTTGCAAGGTGACCTGCACCTGATTTTCTTGTTCGGGAGTCAGCGGTATGCCGAGTCGCTCTCCCCACTGGAGCAAAGAGATATGGGTCCGTTCTGGGTTGAGTCCTTGCCCCGCCAGCGCGCCGTGCGAGAGGTGGCGTCGAATCAAATCAGGGCGCTCTGTTTCGAGCCATTGATAGAATCGGGTCTGCCATTCGATGAACTCTCGGTGAGGTTTGATCGCGAGAAAGGAACTGCGCGTCCCTACGCGGAGCAGTTCAATTTTACCAGCATCGAAGACCTGGAAGTCACCGAGGAGCCCCGCTCTCTCTAATTTGGATCGGTCGAGTCCCTTCAATAAGGTCAAGATGCCTTTTAGTTCCTCGAATGAAAGCCCATCGAGTTGGATTAAAGTAGAATGAAATTGCCTGCCCATCGTCTGCAGGCTGAGGTTCGAAAAATAGTCTGGCAGCCTAGCCATGATATCGGAAAAAATATTCTCGTTTCGCCCGAAAATACTCGTCGGAAATGCGATGCGAAGAGTGGCTTGGTTCTCAGTTTTCAATGCTCGATCCCAATCGGCGCTCGAAACCGAGGCGCGAACGGGAGATCTGTTGGGGATCGAAGGGATGGCGGCGCTCAGTCCACCGAAAAGGTCTTCACAGGGACCGGCATGGGAAGCAGCGATGGGGAGAGTGAATGCGATTGCGACGAAAAAAAGGTCGAGCCAAATCGTCTTACGAATTCGACGTTGCTGATCCAAGCTGAGTCGCAATGCCCTCATGCTGCAGTAGCCCCTTGTGAAGTTCGTAGCGGTATTTAGCAGTGCGCGTCAAAAAAGGATAGCGAAAACTTCTAGAATATTCATTGTTTAGCCAGCCTCTTGGGGGCGGCTCAAGTAGTTGATAATTATACTACATTTAGGAACTGAGGGTGTTCCTGCAAAAGAGAGAGCTGAGGATGGGCCGAAAGTTTTCTCAGCCAGGCCTGCCCGAGTGGATTTTTCAATAGGGCAAGTTGATGAGTAGCGACGGTGGTTTCGCGTTTGGCGGGGGTTGAAGCCCCATAGCCGACATAAAATCCCGCGGTCAAAAGGGCGGCTCGAACGGGGGTCGCGGCCGAGTAAGTGAAGAGTCTTAGGGACTGATCAGCCCGCGCAAAGCTGCGAAAATGCTCGAGCAGCTGGCGAAAACATTCGGCTGTCCAAAACTCAGGGCAATAGGAAGGCGCATAAAAATCATAAAACACGATGTCCGGCGCTGGGGTGAGATGCAGCTTTTCCGAGAGCGGGCCTTTCAGGAGATGCCACTCGTCCAAAGTGCCGGCTAGTCCATCTTTCCTGTCCGTCTCATCCTTCCATATCCCTTCCTGAAGCAGGCACCGCGCGGGCTCCGCAAAATCGGTGAGAAACGGGAAGCGCTCGAGGTTATCGAGCGCGGCCTGAAGCCCCTCCGGCCGGGTTTCGAAACTATAGACGTGGAGAGGCCGGCGCGGCTGGGCAAGTTCCTGTGCTTTTTTCAGGGCGGCTACGGCATTTGCAGCGGTCCCCATTCCGACATCGAAAAGGATCAGGGGAGCGGAGAGCGTCGCATTTTTGGTTTGGATGGGCAGGTGGATGGAGATCTCGGATTGTTCGGCATAGAGAAGGCTTGCTTCCTCCTCCGGTCCGATGCGGGAGTGCATGAGTTGGCCGGACGAGGCTTCTCGAAGGGTGTAAGTTCCGTTTGGGTTTTGTGTGACTTCAAAGCCAGAGTCGTCTTTCACGACGACGGACTCTACTAGGGACCCGACAAAAGCTCAGTATAAATATGCTCGCAATAGGCGCTGACAGCGTCCTGCTCGGACTGGGAGCGAAACTGAAATTGGACGGTCACTCGAAAGTCATAGGGAACTTGAGTCAGTACCTGCGTACCGCGGGGAACCTCGCGGCAACCGAGCACCTTTCCTTTGATGTAGAAGGAGATCGGAGCCTCGATCGCGATTGCGATGGTTTGTCCTGGAAAGAAAGGCACTGGGCTGAAGAGTTTCAGCCCTTTGGCGCTGAAGTCGTTGAATACGATGCGCGCTGGGATGGTGTCGGTGGCAGAGGCAAGTCCCTCCAGGACACGGACTTGCGCTTCAACCCGTTTGAAATGAAGCGGGGCGGAGGCTGTTTTCTCTTCCTTCGCCCGGCTGGCGCGGATGGTCCGGATATAAGCTCGGATTCGGTAGTTCGGAACGTCCCAAAGTGACACAGCACACCTCTCTCTCCTGTGTCTTTACGGCAGCACCCCGTTTTTTCTTAAGCGATGGAAGTTTGACACCGGACCCGAACTCTGGAAAATGCAGTCATGGATATGACCCCATCCTTTCGGCTCCTGATGACACCGCGCTCCCCTTTTGCTCGCCGAGTCTGGCTCGCGCTCAGAAGATTGGATCTGCCCTTTCAAAGGGAAGACGTTGCGATTTTTGAACCGACGGAGGAGTTCTTCCATGCCGCTCCCCTGGGCCTTGTACCTGTTTTGGGGCTTCCCTCGGGCGAGAATTTGCCCGATTCCAATATGATCTTGGAGCATCTTCATGAAGCTTACGGGCGCAAGATCTGGCCAACGGCTGCGGAGGAAGCGCTTCAGGTGCGTTTGGGCTCAGCGTTTGCCGTCGGATTGATGACGGCAACGGTCTCCCGCTATCTGGAGAGCCTCAAGAAGGTCCAGGATCCAGATACTTTAAATGAGTATTTTGCCACTTTGGAGCGGACGCTTCAGAAAGTGGGGACGGGGGGCTGGGATGCTGGTGTCTGGCGCAGCGCCGATGGAAAGCTCACCCAAGCAGGCTGGGATTTAGGTGGAGCCCTCGACTATTTGGATCTTCGTGTTCCTCAATTGAACTGGCGGGAGAAGTATCCTCGGTTGCCCGAAATTCTCGAAAAATGCCGCACAAGCCAAGACTTTCGGCAGTCGGCTCCACCTCCTTAATGACCCGACAAAAAGGCGTTAAATCTTGAGAGATTGCCTGCTTTAGGATATTCCCACACGAACTCGATACAGGAGAAATTTCAGCATGCGTCTTCGAGACTGGGTCATTCTATCCGGGAATGCCAACCGTCCTCTAGCGGAGAAGATCTGCGAGAAACTGGGAAAGCCCCTGGGCCAGTCCGATGTCCGTCGCTTCAGCGATGGGGAAGTTTTCGTCGAGATCAAAGAAAACGTCCGAGGCCGAGACGTCTACGTCATCCAAAGCACGTCAAGCCCGGTGAACGACACGTTGATGGAGCTTTTGATCTTGATCGATGCTTTGAAGCGCGCGAGCGCCAAAGAGATCAACGCGGTGGTGCCTTATTACGGTTACGCTCGCCAGGATCGCAAAGTCGCTCCTCGAACCCCAATCAGCGCAAAGCTCGTCGCAGATCTCTTTGTCGCGGCCGGCGCGACTCGCGTCGTTTCGATGGATTTGCATGCTGGTCAAATCCAAGGGTTCTTTGACATTCCTTTTGACAACCTTTTCTCATCGCCCGTTGTGCTGGATCACCTGAAAAAAGAAATGAACGGTTACACGGATGTCGTCATGGTCAGCCCGGACGCAGGAGGCGTGGAACGCGCCCGCGCATATGCAAAGCGCTTGGATGCTTCAGTCGCGATGATCGACAAGCGCCGAACGGGCCCTAACGTCGCGCAGGCGATGAACGTGGTTGGGGAAGTAGAAGGCAAAGTGGCCATCATTCTCGACGATATGATCGATACGGCGGGGACATTGACCGAGGCCGCGCATGCAGTATTGGAAAAAGGCGCGACCAAGGTTTTCGCGGCTGCGACCCATGGCGTTCTCTCAGGACCCGCGATTGATCGGATCATGAAGTCCAGGATCGAACGGGTGGTGGTGACGGATACGATCCCGCTTTCGCCACAGGCTCAGAAGTGTGAAAAGATTGTCCAAGTTTCAGTCGCGGGCTTACTGGCAGAGGCGATTCATCGAATCCATAATTATGACAGCGTCAGCAGCCTGTTCATCTAAGCTATGAAACTGGTGGTTGGCTTAGGGAATCCGGGACCGAAGTACGAGACGACTCGGCATAATGCGGGTTTTTTAGCCTTAGACCGATTGATCGACCGATGGAGCGCGCGGGGACCGACGCAGAAATATCAAGCGGAGCTGTATCAGGCGGAAGTCAAAGGCGAGAAGGTCGGCTTGTTGAAGCCGCAGACTTTCATGAATCTCTCGGGTCGTTCGGTGGGGCCAGCATTCGGGTTTTACAAATGCGCACCCAAGGACTTGATTGTGATTTACGATGAACTCGATCTGAAACCGCTTTCCTTTCGATTGAAGCAAGGTGGGGGGGCAGGCGGCCATAACGGCATCAAGTCCATTGATGAATCATTGGGGGCAGGGCAGACTGATTACCTTCGTGTCAGAATCGGGATCGGGCATCCTCGGGCATTGAATCTTCCGATTCAGCCAGTGGACTACGTGCTTCAACAGTTTTCGGATGAAGAGTTGAGAGGGCTTGACCCCCTCTTGGATCAGGTTGCAGATGCGGTCGAACGCTTAATTACTGGCGATGTGACGAACGCCATGACTCAATACAATCGTCGGGAGTAGGTTTTATCTATGGGTTTTGCTTGTGGCATCGTAGGTCTTCCAAACGTCGGCAAATCGACGATTTTCAATGCGCTCACTTCCGCTAAAGCGGAAGCGGCGAATTATCCTTTTTGTACGATCGATCCGAACACCGGCATCGTGAAGGTGCCGGATCGAAGGCTTGAGGATATTGCCAAGTACATCCCGCCGCAGAAGCTGGTTCCCGCCAACATGACCTTCGTGGATATCGCGGGATTGGTAAAGGGCGCATCTAAAGGCGAGGGCCTGGGAAATCAGTTCTTAGGACATATCCGCGAGACGCAAGCAATCGCTCACGTCGTCCGTTGCTTTTCAGACCCGAACGTCATCCACGTGGACGGATCAGTCGATCCGCTGCGGGACATCTCGGTAATCGACACGGAGCTGATCTTCGCGGATCTCGATACGATCAACAAGCGGTTCGCCAGCATGCAAAAAGCCGCGAGAGCTGGGAGCGACAAGAAGGCTGCGGCTGTGATCGGGGTTTTGGAGCCGGTGAAAAATGCGCTGGAGTCCGGAAAACCTGCGCGATCCCTGAATCTGTCTGAGGACGAGCTGGCGCTGATCCACGATTTCCATCTCATCACGGCTAAGAAAGTGATGTACGTGGCGAACGTCGATGACACCGCCATTGGTTCCAGCGAACCGAACGAGTACGTGAAGCGCCTACTGGCCTATGCGGAGAAAGAAAAAAGCCCCGTGGTCCAGATCTGCGGCAAGATCGAGTCGGAGATCGCGGAGCTTGCAGAGGCGGAAAAGGCTTCGTTCCTCCAGGAAATGGGAATGGAAGAGCCGGGGCTGAATCGAGTGATCCGCGCGGGTTACGAGCTACTTGGTTTGCAAACGTATTTCACTGCGGGTGAAACGGAAGTCCGGGCTTGGACGATTCTCAAGGGTTCCAAGGCCCCTCAGGCCGCAGGCGTGATTCACACTGATTTTGAAAAAGGATTCATCAAGGCCGAGGTCTACCATTACGAAGATTTGATGAAGTACAAGAGCGAGCCGGCGATTCGGGATGCCGGGGCTCTCCGCTTGGAAGGCAAGGAGTACGTCGTCAAGGACGGCGATATCATGCACTTCCGCTTCGCGGTTTAGGCCCCGGCTCCTCCGGATTACGGACAGTTCTTCATGAAGATGTTGCTGGAGTCAGCGTCCAAGGTAGGCCACTTATAAAGCGGCTCGAAGGACATGATGTTGCCCCAGTTGACGCCGTCTCTCCAGAGGTACTGGCCGCAGAACACGTTGTTGCGCAACTTGAAGTGCGTTCCCGTGCTGAGCCACGCTCCCATGCCGAAACCCGACACGTAGTTGTTCTCGTAAACCAGCGAGTTCTGGCCCATGAGCTCGACTCCCGTGTAATTCGTCGGCAAGCAACCTTCGTTTGAGATGCGATCTCCGTTGTAGTCGCAGCGTTTGACCTGTTGGGTAGCGTTGAAACTGACTGGGAGGTTCTCGCCGAGGAATCGGTTGTTCCGAATCGTCACGTTGATCATCTCGCCCGTGGCGTTGGAAAGGGCCATCCCTTCAGCGTTCACTTTCTGCCAGTTGTGGACGTAGTTATGTTCCACGAAGAGGTTGTACGACTGAGGGATCCCGCATTTGTCAGGACGGGAAACCTGGCCGTAAGCGTTCTTCTCGCATCCAAATGGCCCGCCTTCTTGAAGCTCGATCGCATGGCGGCCGATTTGCTGCAATTCGTTGCACGAGACATCCATGCGGCCGGTCGGGCTGCTGCCGGCGTCGAAGAAAACGTGGATGCCTTCGAACAGCCCATTGAAGGTGTTGTTCAGGATTTTCGAGTTGGTCGACATCCCGAAGCTGAGGATCCCATTGGAGCCGATTCTCTGGAAGTCATTATGCTCGATAGTGGTGTTGGTGACCTTCGAGGCGTAATTCATGAAGAGCGCGTCTCCAGCGATGTCCCGAAAGCCGTTGAGTCTGATCTTCCCGTTGTCGCTTGCGCCGTTCATCAAAATACCGCCTCCGACAAGCTGAAACCCTTCGATTAAATACCCTGAGGCGCCTGGATCGACCCGGAAGATCGGCCCATTGACGGAAAAGAGATTCGTCCCTCTCTCAGCCAACAGGGCGCGTCTGCTAGGTACGCTGATGGTAGAAAGCTTGTAATCGCCCTTTGGAAAGAGGATCACGTCCCCATCCCGAGAGGTTCGGATCGCTGCGCTGATGGCTGCCGTGGAATCGAATTTTCCGCTTTTATCGGCGCGATAAGGGGAATCCGTCACATCAATCGCGTTTTTCGGGATAGGCGTCCGGGCGTTGCTTCCCATTTTCGCACAATCCGCCGTGATGCCCGTATTGAACAATATCCCGGGTGTAGGCTTGGGTTCAGGTGCGGGTTTCGAGACCGCACCGACGAGTTTCGCGTTTCCCCAATCAGCGTGATCGTTGACCGCATTGTCAGGCCCTTTGGTCACGAGAAGCTCAAGCGTCGTCACGCCGGCGACGGACACGTTGATGGATTTAGCGCCGTCTTTTCCCTTCATCACGCCGCTTTGGTAAAGCAGTTTTCCATCTCCGTAGACTTTGAATTCGACAGAGCCGGCATTGACGACCTCGTCATCCACCCCGACGGAGGAGGAAAACGCCGTGTATTTCTTATCTAAGGCGTATCTAATTTTGGACGGAGCAGCGACGCCGAATCCTTTTTGGAAGACCCTGCCTCCGATGGTCAAGGGGTGATAGACCCCGTTGACGCCAGTGGATTTGTTCCTCTTGACGGCGCCGTTTCCGTTGGTAGCCAAGCTCCAAGGGATGTCGCTCAAGAAGAGCTCGCTTGCGCTTGCTAGCGGCGCGCTCAGCGCCAATAAAGTAAAAATGCCCATTTTCAAATTGCGGATACTCATATGCAACCTCTCCTATTATTGAAATCTATTTGAAACTAGGTAAAGCAAGTCGGAGGCCAAAGTTCTGCTTGAAGGGTGTTTCCGTAAACCGCCGTTTTCCCGGGTGTTTTGAGAGATGGCGGAAACTCTCGGTTTCAGCAGGGTGACTAGGTGATTAGAGACCGTTACTCCGCGAACATGTGTCAGTTTTGACCTGGCCCGGTTTCCTCGGGTTCTGGCAAGGGACTGGGAGACGCGGGTTGCGGTGCGGCTTGAGAGGCGAGTTGAGCGAAAAAGTCGATCGACTTTGGAGGCGCGACTCCCAGCCGTTTGCAGTACCAGAAGTAATTTCGGATGATAGAAGAGACGTAATCCCGGGTCTCTTTATAGGGAATGGACTCGATGAATTCGAGCGGGCCTCTTTTCGCTTGGCTCTTCGCCTGATCGAAGTCCTTGATCCAGCGATCGACCGCGTAGGGTCCGGCGTTGTAGCCGGCGATCGCGTAAATCCAGTTTCCCTTAAAGCGACTGATCAGGGATTTGAGGTATTTGCTTCCGACGGCCAGGTTTTCTGAAGGATCCGCAAGTTCTGTTCTGCGGATCCCAGGTTTCACTTCAAGCGCGGTAGCCGGCATGACTTGCATGAAGCCTGCAGCACCTGATCGCGATATCGCATCCGGATCAAAGGCCGACTCTTGCTTGATCAGGCTCATGGCGAGGACCGGGTCGATTCCGGCCTCTTCGGCGGCTTTCTTGATTTGCGGGTATCGATCGATGGGGAAAACGAGCTCAAGTCCTTCCACCGTGAAGACAGAAGTCTCACCCCTTTGGATTAGATCCGTGAGTAGCGTGAAGCCGGGCGAGTGGCTTGAAGCTTGGGAGTCAAGCCAAGCGAGATAGAGGATGAATCCGGCTGAGAGGGTGTCGCGCGGTTTGATCTCCCGCAGTTCCTCGGCGGCTCCTTCTTTGAATCCGATGCTCAGGAATTTCTCGGCGCGAAGAAGGCGGACCGTTTCCAACCCGCTCAAATAAGGGTCGGTGAATTGAAGGGTGACCGGCGTGTTTCTCAGTGCCGAATCGTAGGATCGATTCGCAGCCAATGCGGCGAGTAACCCATAATAACTGATCGGGCTGTCCTTCAAGAGTTGCTCGAAAGTCTGGTTGGCGCGGTCCGTTTGCTTGTCCCTCAAGAGTGCCTGGCCCATCCAATAGCGGGCGCGAGGCCGCAGTGTGGATTTAGGGTACTCATCTAAAAACGCCTGCAGGCCCTTGGCCGCATCGGAGTATTTTCCGTCCCAAAGAGAGGCCATCGCAGAATCAAAGTCTGTCACGTCCGTATCCGGTGCCTTATAAGGAGCGATGATTCTTGAGAATGCGGGGGGTTTGGGCCGATCCGGCAGCGGCGGCATGCTGGATTGAATCAGCTTCATTTCGGGAGAGTTATCCGAATACGTAGTATTGAGGCGTCTCAGCCAGGGATCGCAGATCGCGGGTGCCTTTTTCTGCGCGCAGGCTTCCGCGAACCGTTTCAAACTTTCGGGAGGGGACAGGCTGACCATCGAGGCGCTCGAAATACGCTGAAGCGCAGAAGCATAGGCCTCGATCGCTGCGGTAAATTGTTTCCGGCCGAAGTGCCGGTCCCCTTCGAGGAATTCGAGCTTGGCAAGCTCCGCCGGGACCTTCCTGGCCAGAGGCGAATACGCGGAGCCCCCTTCAATCTGAAGCAGGTGATTTTTCGCCGAAGAGATCAGGGTGGGGCTCTGCTTGGCTTCTGCCGAATCTGCCAGGGCTTGGATCCAATGCGAGTAATCCGCGATTGCGGTCTCCTGCGCGAAGGCTCGCGCGAGCTTTCGCGCCAGTGAGTGGTTTTTCGCGGTCAACGCTTCCCACGCCTTAGGTAGTTTCTTCCAGCTGGCTGCGGCAGCTTGTTTATGAATATGCTCTTGAGCGGAAAAAAAAGGCTCAGTGCCCGGCGCGGCCGTCCCGGCATGAGCTACAGTCCCGATGAAAATGAAGAGGCAAACTCGGAGTCGATGTTTAAGGCAGGCTCGGGCCCGCATCGCTCGGATCGGCGTCGTTGATGGGTTCAGCATTCGTTTTTTCCAAGAGGCGAAGGGATTCGAGCGCTTTTTCGAGCTCTTGCTTTGCAACCCCGTTGGAGGCTCCGATCGCCCGTTCCACATGCGAGATCGAGTCTTTGATCCCACTCACGTTTTGATTGAAAATCTGCCGGACTCCATCAAGCATCTGATTGTAGCCGGACGCGACTTCCTGGAAATGGTCGTGCTTGCGGAAAAAAAGCTTGCGTCGAAGATGTCCGACCGTATTGGCCTCTTCAAAGTATCGAGTGAGTTTGTAAATAGGTCCTGCGATGCGGTGGGAAACGAAGATGCTGAGCAGAAAGGTGATGATGACGAAAAGGACTTGGAGCAATGCGAGTAGCACGAGGATCTGCTTGCGGACGGATTCGATCCCGGAAAGCTCCAAGGCCATGGGTTCAAGCGCGACATACTTGATGAAAAAGCCAAAAAGGTTGTGGATGATGAGCGGATACATCAAGCTCAGGGCGAAAATCCAAGTGCAGACGTAAAGCGAAAACCTCAGCTGGAAAGGACGATTGATGAGGAAGTTCCGCCGCTTGTGGTGCATTTCGAAATTGTAGCAAGGGTTGCCTAAAGTTCAAATGATTACTTGCCGGGGATCAGGAGTCTTTTGACTGGTGTACCTTGAACGAGGTGGCTCTGAACGATTTCCTCGACGTCCTGTGGTTTGACGGGGCCATACCAGATTCCTTCAGGATAGATGACTACGGAGGGACCATACTCACAGATATCCAGGCACCCTGCTTTCTGGGCTCGGACTTCAGAAGCAAGGCCCGCTCGGGCGATGGCTTGTTTGAAGTGAGGGATGAGATCTTCCGATCCCTTTGACTTGCAGCATCCACGTAGGTGGCCCGTGGGTCGCTCGTTGGTGCAGACGAAGACGTGGAACTTAAGCGGTCGGACTGGTTTGGCAGGATTCAGTTGGGCCATCATGCTTCGTCATAGTGCACTTCATCGACGATGCCAACAATAGCCATCTGGGCGGGCATCGGCTGCGAAGCATCCGAAAGAGCCGCCTGTCTAGCACCCGTGCCCTCTTGCAGCACCAGGACAATGTCTCCGACGCCCGCTTGAACCGTGTCGATCGCGATCAGCTGGGTTGAGTCCCCGAAGCCAGGCAGTGGCTCGACGCTGAGCAGCTGCCGAGCGGGCAGGCGATCGGACTTCGCGGTGGCAACGACTGTTGAGATCACTTTAGCCAATAGCATCGATAATCCCCGTGATGGCAGCATCCACCGGATAGTTGTTGGAAAGCGGTGAGCCCGGAATCGCAAGCGAAGCTTCTCTCTTACCAACCCAGAGGACGGAGTCCCCGTCTCGGGCTCCGATCGAGTCGACGGCTACGATTGCGTCCCCGACGGGTTGCAGCTTGCCTGCGCGATCCGGCGAACAGGGTTGGATGACTTTCAAAGCGAGCCCCGTGAGCTCTTTCACTTTCTGGGTGGCTACGACGGTTCCTTGGACGATCGCGAACTGCATCATCTACTCCGTTGAATGTTTATATTACAAATGTTGAAGCGCCTCATCTTGCGGGTTCGCGATGAGATCGACCCGAAAGAGGCTGTCCAGTTCCCTGAGCTCGGTTTGAGCGCACTCAAGCGCCGCCTCGACATCCTCTTGTCGGCCAGTGATCACGAAGAAAGCCTTTCCACCGATACCTTGTCCAAGTCTTAAGCGGCAGAGAGAGACGTTTGCGGACTTCAAGGCTGCGTCGGCAGCGAGGATCGCTCCACTCAACGTCGTGGACTCCACGATGCCGGCAGCATCGGCCACGGGCATGCGCTTGGGAGACTGCGCCCAGAGCGAGTCGAGAAATGGAGCCAGTTGTTCGTGAATTCCCGGGATCAGAACTTGTTTGACGAGCGTTCCGTCGGCCTGAGCGAGCGCTGCGTGGTAGGACTCTTGGACTTCCGCAACACTGCCGGCGAAGAGAAGGACATGTTTTCCGGAGGAGATCGGTTGGGAGGCGATGATGCGGATCGGGGCCTTTTTGAGGGCGATGTCAGTGAGATAGAGACCTCTGGAAATACTCGAGAGCTCCAAGAAGCCTAGGGCGGGGAGTTGAGGGGTGCCGACTTCGTTTAACATCAGACGATCCGAAAATGATCTTTTAAGGTGCAACGGCGAATGCGGGAGAAGGTGCGGCAGGTGGTGAGCCCTTCTCCCGTCGGCGAGGCGATAGTGAAGGAAGTGAATCCTTCGCCGCCCTGGCCGAGCCCGGAGAAACTCGGCGCGTTTTTCACGAAAATGGAGGTGTTCACTTCTTTCGCCATCCGATGCAGATTGTCGATGTTCTTGCTGTACATCACGGCGGTGTGGCCGTTGCCGTGCTCCACGCGCTTAGCCATCTCGATCGCATCATCGACGTTCTTGACTCGAACCAGCGGGATGAGTGGCATCAAGAGCTCGAGTTGCACGAAGGGATGGTTCTCTTCGACTTCGCAAAAGACGATTCGCGTCTCTTTCCCCGCTTGCACGCCGATCTGTTCCAAAATGACCGAAGCGTTTTTTCCGACGAAATCCTTGTTTGGGTATTTTCCGCCATTCTCCCAATCGATCACGATTCTCTCGAGTTGACGGACTTGATAGGCGTTGATGAGGTAGCCGCCGTTGCGCTGGAGGTTTCGGATCAGTTCATCGGCGATCGAGCTGACGGCGATGATTTCCTTTTCCGCGATACAGACGATATTGTTGTCCAGCGACGCGCCTGCCACGATCCCCTTTGCGGCCTGTTCGAGGTCGGCGGTTTCATCGACCACGACCGGTGGATTGCCTGGGCCAGCCGCGATGACTTTCTTGCCGGAGGCCATCGCGGTTTTCACGACCGCCGGTCCGCCCGTAACTACGAGTAAGCGAACTCCAGGATGTTTCATGAGAGCCTGGGCGGTATCAATCGTCGGAGATGCCACCATGGTGAGGCAGCCGCTTGGGCCGCCGTTAGCGGTGATCACATCATCTATCAACTGAAGGCATTTGTAGGAGACTCTTTTCGCAGATGGATGCGGGTTGAAGACCACCGCATTGCCGGCGGAAAGCATCGAGATGCCGTTGTTGATGATGGTCTCGGATGGATTGGTCGTCGGAGTGATGGCGCCGATGATGCCGTAGGGGGCATACTCGATCAGAGCCAAACCATCATCGCCTGTGAACGCAGTCGCCTCCAAGTACTCAGGACCGGGAGTCTTATCTATCACCAGGCGATTTTTGATCAGCTTGTCCTCGTAACGACCCAGGCCGGTTTCTTCGACGGCTAAGCGAGAGAGCTCCTCGACGTGTTGATGAAGCACGTGACGAAGCGTCAGGATGATCTTTTTCCGCTTTTCCATCGATAGGGCGGCCCATTTGGGTTGGGCGTTTTGCGCTGCCGCGACCGCTTGATCCAATGTGGGGAAGGCGACCGAGTGGATCGTTTCACGCGATTTCCGCGGTTCGAGTTCAGCAGGGCGAGAAACCCGGGCCTGGGGAACCCCTCCCGTCAACCTCTCGGCGACTGCATCGACTAGAAATCGGATTTGTTCCTGGTTCACTGCTACTTCCTATTGCTTTCAGGTGTCACTTCCGAAAAGAAGTTTCGCCGCCGACTTCAACCGCATCCACGATCGCCATGATGACGTGATCTACCGGGCGATTCTGGGTTACGTCCGTCTGGCGCGCGCTGGATCCAGCGCAATAAAGAACCAGCTCCCCTGGCCCTGCACCGACGCTATCGACTGCGACGACTTGTCCGCCTTTGGCAGAGCCTGCGACATCGGTGGATTGGACGATGAGGAGCTTGAGTCCTTCGAGCTTAGGATCTTTGCGGGACGCTACGACGGTCCCGATCACTTTTCCTAAATTCATATGACTTAATTCGAAAGCGGCGACCCGAGCTCAGAGCTGAGCGCGGCGCGTGCTTTTCCGGCTTTGCCGTTAGCGGTTTCAGCAGTGCGTCCCAAGGGCAGGACTGCATCCACGTTTCCATGCGGGCGCGGAATCACATGCACAGACACAAGCTGGCCAACTTTTTCAGCGGCTCGAGAGCCTGCTTCGACTGCGGCTTTGACTGCGGCGACATCACCACGGACGATGGCGGTGACATAGCCCCCGCCGATGCGCTCATAGCCCACGAGCTCGACGCGAGCGGCTTTCACCATCGCATCGGACGCTTCGACGACGCCTACAAACCCTTTTGTTTCGATCATTCCCAGTGCTTCTGACATTATAGTCTCCTTTGTCGCCCGGATCTCCGCTTGCTCCGCAAGCTCGGCTCCCGGGCTAACTGGCTATGCCAGTTTTGTTTGTCGCCCGGATCTCCGTTTGTTTCGCAAGCTCGGCTCCCGGGCTAACTGGCTACGCCAGTTTTGTTTTCGTCTACTCTCCACTTGCTTTCGCGAGCCTATCCGGTTTTGCCGGTCAATCCATTGACTGCCGACATCGCGGCCTTTGCCGCTTCATCGATGTCCGCTTCTTTTCCAACGATCGTGAGTCTTCCGAATGCGCCGACGGCCCGGACATCCACTAAGGTGATGTTCGCGGCCTTCTCTGCCTCATTGGCGGCATAGACGATGTAGCCTGCGGGTTCGGTCTCCAAAATGAACATGCTCATGCCGGGTAGGATCATCGATCCTTTGCGGCCTTGGCGATTGATGACGACGGCGTGATCCGGCTCGATGCCACGAATCGTCTCATACCAAGCGATCCGGCATTTTTGCCGATCATCGATCTTTTGCTCAAGCACTCGCAAGACCGCTTCGCCGGCCTGCCGAACCTCGCCCTGATCCTCATGATGGACTTCAAGTGTCCCGAAAGATCGCTCAACCACCTGCTGGCCCAAGCGAACTTTCGTGCCTTTGAGTGCGGCATCGGTGAGGCGATGGATGGCCATGCCGGGTGCGGTTTCGATCCAAAGCGAAGCATCCCCTGGAATAGGCAAAAATCCCTGCGACGTCGTGCCCATGTATTCCGCAAGCTGCGGCTGCAGAGAATCGATGAAAATATAGGTCCTGAGTTTAATCATGAACGTCCCCCAACGCTTTGGAGCCGAGGTATCCTGCAGGATGCAAGGAGTCAAGCAGATGGCGTTAGAATATTACACATCGCGATGCGTTATTTAGAAATACTGCAGACTCTTTGCTTGAATGCGCCGAAATCCGTAATCTAATTGAAGTGACTTTGTGGAAGAGACTCTCATGGCTTCGTGCAGTGGCTGTTGTTGGAATCGGTGGCATCGCCTGGGCCCCGAGTGCGCACGCCGTGATCGAACCGCCGGTGCTTCGAACCTCGCTGGGGAGCGAACCTTTGTCTCTCGATTGGCACTCGGCCCGAAGCTCGATCGATCGATTCATCATCGGTTTCATGATGCGGGGCCTGTTGCGATACGAGGGCGGCGGCACTCCCGTTTGTGATCTCTGCAAATCGTTCACCGTCTCTCCGGACGGAAAGGTTTATCGATTTGAGCTGAATACTACGGAGGAGTGGTCAGACGGCGAGCGTTTGGATGCCAGTCAGTTCGTCGATTCTTTTCGAAGGCTATTGGATCCGGACAATCATTTCAAAGTGGCCGACGAGTATCGGGTGATCGCGGGCGCTGTCCAAGCGGGAAAAAAATGGGATCCTAAGAAGCTCGAGGTTCTTGCGGAGTCGTCCTCTCGGCTGGAAATCAGGCTCTCCGAGCCGATCACGCTCTTCAAACATCTTTTGACCCATATCGCGTCTTTTCCGCTCCGGAAAAGCGCGCTGAGGGAAATGAAAACCGGGACCGCTCCGGTGATCGGCCCTTATCAACTGGTGGCGTGGGAAAAAGGCAAGCGATTGGTATTGGAAGGCAATCCCAGGTTCGTCGGCAAGCGCCCAGTTTACCGAGTGGACTTCGTGATCGCGCCGCACGCGCAGCTCGTGTCGCTATTCAAGCGAGGCCGGTTGGATCTGCTTGCAGGGCCGACGACCGAGGATTTGGTGGGGATGCAAGGACGCAAGCTTCAAGTGAGCCCGTATTTGGCGACGCGCTTGCTGATGTTCAATTTCAGGAAGAAGCTCATGAATGAGGTCGCGCTTCGAAGCGCGATCCTATACTCACTCGATCGCGGCGCAGTTCCGTCTTTTTTGAAGAACGGGGAGCGTGGCGTAACCGGAGTGATCCCGCCTTCGATGCCGGGATACCGCGAGCTGCCATTGGTCACGGCGGATCCGGCGCGAGCGCAGGCCGAGCGCGCAAGGGTGACGCGGTCCAATCCAGGCTCCGGAGAAATCCAGCTGACGTTGATTACCCAGCAGACCGAGACCGAGCGAGTGCTCACGGAATGGATTGGGGAGCAGTTGGCGCGGATCAAGATCGCGCTTAAAGTCGAAGCTCTACCTTCTCAAAAGTACTACGCCCGGCTGGACTCCGGTGGGTTTGATCTCGCTCTTCATACCTGGGCGTTTGACCTTGCGACTCCGCTGGATCTACTTAAGGGATTTCAAACCGGGGCCGCATCGAACCGCGGGCATTGGACGCACGTCGTTTACGACGCTCTTTACACTCAACTGGTTTACGAGCAAAAGCCTCAAGACCACGCGCAGCTCTTGGATCGCATCACCCAGCTTTTGGAGACGCAAGAGGTTGCGACGATCCCATTGGGCTATCCGAGCCTGCCCTTTTTGCTGGGCAGCCGGGTGAATAGTTTCGCGATGACCCCGTTCGGGGATCCTGATTTGGTAAGGATCGAGCTCAGGCACTAGGCCGAGGGGTTGAAGGATTGACGGGTTGAAGGCGGCTAAGTTGGCGAAATCCGCTTACTGAGCGACGCATAAGGCAGTCAACGTCAGTGAGCACTCCAGCCGACCTGCGGAACTCGAAAAGCTGCAAGCGCTTGCGTCTGCGGAAGTGTCTTCGTTTTGAGGCAATACTGCCTGGTGGTTTGGGCTCGAAGCCTGACAGGCGTGTTCCAAGCTCTTTTGGGAGCCTTCCAGAAAATTCCTCGTCATTTGAAACAGGGCCTCAGGGCCGGAAATAGCATTGGCTTTGGCGATGAGGTGGATTTCAAGCAGGTCTCGAGTCAACGAGAATTTCTGGCTGATGATCGAGCCGACAAATGAGCAAGGGGTCGCATACATGACTCTGCATTCGGGATGATCGCCTCCCGAGCATTCGATGTTCACTTGGGTCTTGCCCGGTTTTCCGTAATTTTTCTTGCAAGTCTCCTCGCCAGCGGCGCTGCCCGCTGCGGCCATCTCATCATAGGTTTGTGGGGTTTGTAGGATTTGCGAAGAAGTGATTTGGATCTCCCCTGAAATCGGGTGATTGAGGACTTGGTCGTCCGCCCTAGCGACTGAGATCAAAGTTGAAAACGCCAGGATAAGAAAAAGACTCGGCTTCATACTCGGGCTCCTAAAGAGGGCTAAAAAAGGGGTGAAATCTTGCGCGGACATTATATGACAGAATTTGTTAAGTAAAGATATTTTTATATAGTTTCTATATATTTATGGGCGACTGTGGCCGCCGAAGCCTGAATTTCCTAGCTTGGTAAGTGTTGTGGGCGCGACAAAGAATTTGGAGGTTGGAGAACTCAGTCTTTCCCCCGAGTGCATACGGAAAAACATGATCCACCTGTAAAAGGTGCCGACTCACACATCTGCGGCCTGTCTTTGGGTCGCGATACATACACCGCCCGCCTGACTCTTTCCAAAGCTTACGCCGGATCTCTCGACTGACGTAGCGGGAGTCGAGCGCGAGGTCCGGTGGAGGTTCGGAGCCCGGCGAGTTTACTGGGTTCGGCGGAACCGCGGAGCCCGCTGGGTCCGGTACCGGACTTCCTGAGTGGTCCGGTTGGGCGGGTTCTCGCGCTAAGGCAGAGCAGGTGCGAGCGGCGTGGATGGTCATCTCGGTGTCGCGCGCTTCTCGAATCCGCGGCCGCTGTTGCTCGGGATCGAGTTTCTTCAAAAGCTGATCGGCCATGAGATGAAAGAGCTCGAGATACGAGGGATTCGGATTCTTGTGGGAATAGAAATTCCTGAGCCGCTCTAACTTTTCCATCAGTGCCTGATCCGCCTGAAACGTAATCTGAGTGTGCGTCTCCGAGACCGCTCGTGCTCGCTCCCGCGGAGCCACATTCTCCGGATAAAGCGTCGCCAGTGTCCGCTCGGCCTTCTGCTCCGATTGATCTTTCAAAAGTTCTAAGACCTGTTTCTTTTCTTCTAAAGACTTTCCTTGAGTCGCGTGCTTCGCCATCGAGACAACCGTCACACTCAATTCCCCGGATTGAACAGCAGGCCCAAACTCCGGCGTCTCTTTTAAGAGCCGCATGGCTGCGATCCTCCTTCCTGCTGATCCCTTGGAATACTTCAGCTGCTTCACGGCAAATTCAAAGAGGCTTGAGTAACCCAGCTCTGCATAAACCATCCGCATCTCGATCGCCTGAAGATGGAGGAGAATATCGAGTGTAATTCTCCGTTCCTCGGCACATAGCGCTTCGGTTTTGGAAATCAGGGCTTCGTTGGACAACTGTTTAAAGGGACTTGGATTGAGTAAGGTCATGCCGACCTATATAACCCCGAAAAATCGATCCCCTATAACGCACGAAAAGCCCCTAAGGAGCTTCCAAAATCCAAATTTAAAAAAACTCATCAAATCCAGACTCACGCCTCACCCAAGCACACTTAAGCTCTCAAAACGCGTGCACAAGAGACCTCGATAAATTTCAGGCGATTTTTGGAAAAATCCTGTCAAATTTATTTTACCGATGAATCCGGTTGCGCCCCTCCAAAAATCTGCGCCGAGCCCAATGGAAATATTTCAGCCCGGTCCATCCTAATGATAGCTTCTTAGCCATGTCGGTAGCCGACTCCATTCAGTCTCTGCAGGGATATCGCAGTTGCGTGCCTATCCAGGAGGGGTATTCAACCGACCAGAAGTATCTCGTGAAAAAATATCGAGAAAATTTTCTGTTGAGAATTTTTCCGCTGGAAGAGTACGCAAGGAAATCAGAAGAGTTTGCAGTCCTGAAAATGCTGACGGAGCGAGATGTCCGCGCTTCCCAGCCGATCGAAATTGGACACGTTCCCGGCGAGAAGCAGGGCTATATGCTCCTGAGTTTCATCGAGGGTGAAAATGCCTCGATCGCATTGCCCCGCCTATCTGGAAGACAGCAGTATCAAGTCGGCGTTGAGGCAGGACTCGAGCTTAGAAAAATGCACGCAGTGGCGGCGCCGGCTGGCGCGCAACTCTGGGATGATAAGAAATTTGCGAAACACTCGCGGTACCTTGGGCAATACAGAGCGGGGAGTGTGCGAATCCAAGGCGATACGAAGATCATCGCGTTCATCGATCGTCACCTCTATCTGATGAAAGATCGCCCAAACCTATTTCAGCACGATGATTACCACGTTAAAAATTTGATCGTTCGGAATGGAAAGTTCGCGGGGATCATTGACTTCAACCGTCATGACTGGGGTGATCCCATTCACGAGTTCCTAAAGGTGGGGCAGTTCAGTTCGGAGGTCAGCACCGATTTTTCGGTGGGGCAGATCCAGGGATACTTCTCTGGCGAGAATCCACCGGAGGAGTTTTGGAAGCTCTATTCACTTTATTTAGCGATGTCGATGTTCTCTTCGATTATTTGGACGCAACACGCCTGCCCGGATGAGATGCCGCAGATGATGAAAATCCTAGAACGAGTCCGCGATGATCACCACGGTTTCGAGCGCATCCAGCCTAAATGGTACCCGAGCTAGCTTCCCACCACCCAGAGAAATTCCGTTTTGCCTGCTCGGACATCGCGAGCCGCGACTCATCTCGCTTCAATCCGCTCACGCCGTCGAAAAACTGGGGATCGAAAAGGCCGAAGTGCATGTTGGCGGGCTGGTAATTTTTAGGTTCGCTGCCGATGATGTGTCGCAAGAGCGAGCCGAGCGCGGTGTTGGCCGGCGGAGCCGCGTGAGACTCGCCGAGGACACGTTGCTTGATGAAGATCGCGGTGAGCAACCCGCACGCCGCGGACTCGAGATAGCCTTCGACACCAGTGATTTGTCCGGCAAGGTAGACCCGGGGATGGCCACGCAGGGAAAGGTCAGGAGAAAGCACTTTGGGGCCGCAGACGTAGGTATTGCGATGAATGGATCCTAAGCGAAGAAACTCGGCGTTTTGCAGGCCGGGGATCATGCGCAAAATCCGGCTCTGTTCGCCATACTTGAGTTTGGTCTGAAAGCCGACGATATTGTAGGCCGTGCACGCACGATTCTCTGGCCGTAGCTGGACGACGGCGTACGGCCGACGATCAGTGCGGGGATCAGTCAAGCCCACTGGCTTCATCGGTCCGAAACGCAAGCTGTCTCGGCCGGTGGCCGCGATCGCTTCGATGGGTTGGCAGCCCTGAAAGAATTTTTCTTTTTCAAAATTCTTCGGAGGGACTTTCTCCGCAGCTATCAGCGCGTCGATGAACGCGTAGTATTCCACGTCGTTCATCGGGCAATTGAGATAAGCTTCTTCTTCGCCCTTGTCGTAGCGATTGGCCAGAAAGACGATGGAGCGATCGATCGTCGTCGCATCGATGATGGGGGCGATCGCATCGTAGAAATAAAGATCCTCTTGCCCAGTCGCTTTGCCCAGCCATTGCCCGAGCGCATCGGAGGTGAGAGGGCCAGTCGCAAAAAGCGTGATGCCATCCGCGAAGGGTTCGGTCACTTCGCCCGCGACCCGAGTGATCCGAGGATGGCTGGCCAGCGCTTGGGTGATCCGCTCGGCGAAAACCTCTCGATCCACTGCCAAGGCTTCGCCACCTGGAACCGAGGCCGACTCTGCGGTTCGCAAGATCAGCGAGCCCATTTTCACCATCTCGGCCTTCAGCATGCCGGGCGCCGATACCGGAGATTTGCTTTTAAAAGAGTTGCTGCAGACGAGCTCCGCGCATCGATCGGTCTGATGCGCAGGAGTCATTAAAACAGGCCGCATCTCGTGAAGTACAACCGAGATGCCTTGCTCCGCCAAAAAATAGGCGGCCTCGCTGCCGGCCAGACCACTGCCTACGACGTGAACCACTGAAGTCGATGAAGAATGCATGCGGGGGAGCTTTACCATAGACTGGCCCGCCATTACACTGAAGACACATGACGATCTCAGAAGCCATCCGCCTGTTTCTGCAGCATCTTCAAGAATCCAGGCGAAGCAGCGCCCATACCCTACGAGCCTACGGAATTGATCTCAGGCACTGGGAACAGGATCTCAAGTCTCGAAAGATCACGGATTTAAAGGATTTAGAGGGGCATCTGGAGCCGGGTGCGGTGCGATCCTACTTGGCGGGGCTTCATGACAGCCATGAGCGGACCTCGCTTTGCAGGCGGCTCTCGGCCATTCGCTCTTTGCTGCGCTTTTTGCGCTCGAGAAAGCTCATCGAGCGGGATATCGGCGTTCTCATCCCCAGTCCAAAGGCGCAAAAGCCGCTGCCGCAGTTTTTTAAAATCGAGAAAGTAGAAGAACTTCTGGCCTCGCCGGATCTCGAAACTCGACTGGGCAAGCGGGATCGAGCGCTTTTCGAGGTGCTTTACGGGGCAGGCCTTCGCGTGAGCGAGGGTGTGGGGCTCAGTCTGCGGGATGTGGATTTCAAGGGAGGGTGGGTGACCGTGCTGGGCAAGGGCTCTAAGGAGCGAACCGTGCCTCTCGGCCCACCGGCTTTGGAGGCGCTTCGCGAGTATCTAGATGCCTGGCAGATCCGAGGTGGCGATCAACCGGTCTTTGTCAATTTCCGAGGAACTCGTCTCACAACGAGAAGCGTGGCTCGCATCCTTCATAGGCACTTAGTCAAGATCGCGGCGGCCCGAACCCTTTCCCCGCATGGGCTCAGGCATAGTTTTGCGACTCATCTCTTGGCAGCCGGGGCGGATCTTAGGACGATTCAAGAAATGCTCGGCCACGCTCAGCTTTCCACCACCCAGCGGTATACCCATGTCAATTTAGGGACGCTTTTGGACGAATACCGGGGGTCCCATCCCCTTAGCCGGAAACGGTAGACAGAGCTCTGTCGGATATGCGAGATCAAAGGACACAATGGATTTCTTAGTCGATTTCATGCTCAACCTGTATGGGCCCACTCCCTATTTCATTATATTAGGAGTTCTCCTGGCTTGCGGCCTGGGACTTCCTATTCCGGAGGATGTGACCCTTTTTGCCGGTGGGTTGATGTCTTATTATGGAGTAACTCACGTCGGCTGGATGATCTTGGCCAGCTTGATTGGCGTGATGCTCGGCGATTCCCTGATTTTTTACTTAGGGGCCCATTACGGCAGAAAACTGACTCGGCGCTGGTTCTTTAAGCGCCTCTTGCCTGAGGATCGCCTGAATGCAGTGGGCGTTCGTTTCCGCCAAAAAGGCCCGAAACTGCTTTTTGCTGCTCGCTTCATGCCTGGGCTTCGAGCGCCAATCTTCTTCTCTGCCGGCACCCTTCACGTCCCTTATCGGACTTTTCTGCTTTATGACGGGGGGGCAGCCCTGCTCAGCGTGCCTTTAATCGTAGGAGCGGTGTTTTTCTTTGGTGACCAGGTCGACCACGTCCTCAAGATCATCCAAAAAGTGGAGGGTGGTATTGTCTTAGTCATCAGTGTTGCTATCCTAGCTATTCTAGGCAAATGGTACATTACACATCGAAAACTGAAGCGTACTTGATCCACAGTATCAAGCGGGGTATGGGGCGGGGCATGAGGCTGGGGCTGCTCTCGGCTCTGGCTGCGATTTTAATCCCGATTTCTGGTCCAGATGCGCGAGTTTGGGCGATTGAAGCCAAGCCCGATGCCAAACCAGACGCTTCATCCGATCAACTCAAGCAGCTCTGTCAGCAACTCAAGAAAGACTCGGCTTCCTTTAAATGGAAGGTCGAACCGTGCGAGGGGATCGCGTGGCAAGTCGGAGGAGCTTCTGTTCAAGGCCGGCCGCTGGTCTTCGCGGAGTTCGGCAATCCGGAGAACCCCAATACGACGCTCGTATTCTCGATGGTGCATGGGGATGAGATCACCCCACTTTATTTAGCGCTTCAGCTGGTTCATTGGATGAAAGCCAATCCGGAGGCATTGAAAGACGCCCATGTGGTCATCGCGCCTCTGGTGAATCCCGATGGCTTTATCCGAAGTCCCCGGACTCGGATGAATGATCGGGGTGTGGACGTGAATCGAAATTTTCCGACGAAGGATTGGCCGGTCCGCGCGCTTGCGGCTTGGAAAAAACGTTTTCGCTCGGATCCACGGCGCTTTCCGGGGCCTCAACCTGCCTCCGAGCCTGAGACTATTTTCCAGCAAGAGATGATTCGGAAGTTCAAGCCCCAGAAAATCCTTTCCGTTCATGCCCCTTTGAATTTCATGGACTATGACGGCCCAAGCCCATTGTCTTTGGCGCGCTTCCCCGGCGAGTACGTCCGCGAGTGCGTCAAGCTTCGGACCCGGCTCAAAGCGATCTCGAGCGGATTTTTTCCGGGCTCACTGGGCAATTTCGCGGGCCAGGAGCAAGGAATCCCGACGTTGACCCTGGAGTTGCCTTCTGCTGATTACCGCAAGGCGGACGAGTTCTGGGAAAAGTTCAAGCCAGGGATTCGCACCATGATCGAGTACAAGATCCCTGAGCCGAAGGCCGCTTCTCCGAGTCACGCACCGACCCAGTCATGATCGACTTGAAGTCCGGGACGCTCAGGCGCGATCTCGAACGGTTGACCCCGGCCGGTTATTCTGTGAGAAAGATGATTCCCTATGACATCTTCCCTCAGACCCACCCTGTGGAAACGCTTGCGCTCCTCGAACGCGTGGATTCCAGCAGCAGTATTCTTGGTTCTATGGATTCATGGCGCATCTCTCGGGCTGACTGAGGACGAGGCGTACTATTGGGTCCTGGCCCAAAAGCCTGCTTGGGGGTACGCCTTTCATCCGCCACTGGTCGCTTGGGTTTTAGCGGCGTTTCAGGCGATTTTCGGATTTGCGCTTGGCACGCACTCGGCTGCGTTGATTCGCTTGCCGGCAGCATTGATCTCCGCTTTTTTCTGCGCTGGATTTCTCTACTGGCTGAAACTCATGGGTCTGAGTTTTGATCAGAGAAGGCGTGGAGGGCTCACGTTTTTGGGTTTCGCTGGGCTTTTCGGCGTGTCTTGGATGATGGTGCCGGATTTGCCCATGCTCTTGGGTTGGGGCCTAGCGTTTCTCGCCACTTGGCGACTCTGCCTGAAAGGGGCGAACGCTTGGGCATTGGCATTAGCCCTAGGTGTTTTGGCAGCTTGTCTATCGAAGTACACCGGCGTCTTCGTAGCGCTTTCTGCACTCGGGGCGCTTTTGCTCTGGGCGCAGGCTAGCGCTCGGATCTACGGGGCTGCAGCGGTGGGCACCGGCTTGATGCTATCGGCTCTGCCAATCCTGATTTGGAATGCAAACCATGAGTGGGGCGCGCTGCTGTACCAGTTTCGCGATCGCCATGGCGGGGGAGAGTTCTTCGCGCATTTTTCAGCGCTTAGATACGCCAGGTTCTGGTTGGTTCAGCTCGTTGTGGCAGGTCCCGCGCTCCTGATTTTTTCAGCAGGGATTTTTGCCAGGGCAAGGCGCAATCGCATCTCAGCCTATTGCATGATTTGGGCGCTGCCTCCTGCCCTGATTTTCTTCATTCAACCTGCCTTCTCGGATTTCAAGTTTCATTGGACGTTGATTGCTTGGGTGCCTCTCGCAATGGAACTTGCGGCTCTCAATCCGGGTCGTTGGGTGAGCGTGCACCGGGTCTATGGATATTTCATGATCGGAGCAGTCATGGTTCTCAGTCATGTCCCTTGGTCAGGAAGATTTTTAAAAGAACCCAAGTTCGATCCGACCAACGATATGGTTGGATGGAGCGAGTTGCCGATTTATTTGAATGGCGCGGGCGGAGAAAGGTTGCCGGTCGTGGGATCGCGCTACCAGACAGCCGCACAGGCAGCCGTGGTGCTCGGGCCGGAGTGGGCGGTGACTTTACTGCCCCGGGATCGCAAGCAATGGGATGAGTGGCCCATGCTTCCGATCGTGGATCGACCGGGTCCGGAGTGGCCGAAGCTATTGGCCCCAGTCTGGTTTGTCGCTGACAACAAATACACCGGGGGGCCGGAGTTCCGATCCGCCGATTGCGTGCATGTCGTGCGCCTGCCGACAATGCGTGGAGGCTACTTGGCGAGATGGCTGGACCTTTGGAAGTGCAAGCCTAAATAGCTGCGTTCTTAGCGAGGGAGAGGACGAGGCTCCGAAAGGAGCTGAACCATATCGTTGCGGATCCAGGCCTGCGTTTGACCGTTGGAGAGCCCGACTTTGAACCAGCGATCCTGCCAATCCAACACGACATAATGGAAGTCTTCTTTCGCGATGCTGAGGATGGGATATTGCTGGCCAGGTCCGGATCGAAGCAGCGCGTTTTTCACGCGCACTTGGATTGTGAGAGGAGTGATCTTTTGCTCGATGACAGGAACGGGCGGGCGTACGGGGGCCATCGCGTTTTGGCGAACTTCGTCGACCAGTTTGCGAGAGGCCACTCGTTGCATGCTGACTGGCTTCTGAGCCGAGGCCCGCGCCTTTTGCCAAAGCGCCTGGCCTTGGACGTAAAGGTAGACGCCGGATGCAATAGCGACGATTCCTGCAGTCGCTACGATGGCTGGGATGAGATGAGATCGAAAATCTTTTTCAGGAACTTCGGGCAGGGGTTTTGGAAAACCGCGATGCCGGAAAACGGGAGGGGTGATGACTCGTGCCGGTGCCTGAGGGAGTGGCGCAGGATTCGAAGTGGGCGCAGGCTTGAACATGGGCATTCCGCCCGATCGGTTGCGTCCACCGCTGACGGGCTTAATCACCGGACGATCTGGAATCGATAGTGTCTGAGGCTCGGCTGCAATCACGGGATTTGGCGCTTGGGCTATGGTCGGAGGAACCGGATCAGCGGGAGCGGGGGCGACGGGTTCTGAAGCGACGGCAACAGGGACAGTGATTGTAGGAGCTGCCGCCACAGGAGCCGCTACTGCCGGAGCAGGTTTCGGCTTCTCGTCCTCGAGTGGGTTCCCTCGATCGACTTTCAAGACGACACCATCGGATTTGCGAACCAAGGCGTGGTTCGAGCAGCGGTAACAGCGTGAGAAATTCCAACCCAAACTCAGCTTTTCATCCGGAACGGATAGAGCTGCTTCACAATGTGGACAGTCCCAACGCATAATCGCAAACCCCCTGAGTCTAGGGTCGGCGATCCACGAGGGATCGGTCAATGGGCAGAAGTTGCCGGTGCTGCAGGGGTGGCGGGCTCAGGAAATGGAATGGCTTCGACCTTCGGCTCCAGGATCCGAATGACCACTCGGCGATTTTTGGCGAGTGCGGAGTCATCAAGCACACCCGCGGGGTTTCGATCGACTACTTCGGGTTGAGTATCTGCGTATCCGATCGCCGTCAAATGCTGGGCGCTAAAGCCCTTATCGATGAAGAGTCGCACCACGCGGGAGGCGCGAGCTCCTGAGAGCTCCCAGTTGGTGGCAAAACCGCCGCTGAGAATAGGACGAGAATCCGTGTGACCTTCGACGACGATTTTATACTTCTTCAAATCCTTTTGCTGGCGCGCCAGGACTCCCTGGATCACTTTTGCGAGTACGGTCTTCCCCGGATCGTTGATCTCGGCGCTGAGAGTATCGAAGAAAAGTGTAGACTGAAACGAGAGTGAGACTCCGTAAGCATCGGATTTCAAGGTCGTCTCCCGTTGGACTCCTGCTTCTTGGATCACCTGGGTGATCTCCTGCTCAAGCTCCTTTGCGGGAGGATGATATTCGCCCTTGAAAGTCTTGGCGACTTCTTGCTTCACTTTTTCGTATTTAGGCTCATCGAGTTTGGAGAGGCTGAAAAGCATGATGAAAAAGGCGCAGAGCAGGGTCATCATATCGGCATAGGAGATCAGCCAGTTGCTCTCATCGTGGAAGATGGGCTCGTCGATAGACTCGTCTTTTCCCGGCAAGTGTCTCTCAGAGATCTGGGACTGCGAGTCGCCTTTGAGGCGTTTTATGAAATCGAAGGCCATCGAAATTGTTCCCTGTCTTAAGCCGCGTTTTTCACCGAGTTGGCGCGAGCGACGCGCTCTCCAGGCAGCAGGAAGGAGTTGAGTCCTTCACGCATAGTCACCGGATTGACCTGCATCTTGAGCATGAGAGCGCCTTCGACGATCATCCTGCGCAAAACGACTTCTTCTCGCGTTCTTTGAGTGAGGTTCTCGGCAATCGGGATGAAAACGAGGTTGGCAAGCGCGATTCCGTAGAGGGTGCCGATCAAGCCTATCGACATCGCTGGGCCGATCAGCTTTTGACTGTCGGGTTGGCCGATTTTCTGAAGCAACCCGATCATTCCAATCGTGGTCGCCAAGAGACCGAATGCAGGCGGGAAGCGGCCGATCGTCCGAAACATATTGGCCTCGTACAAATAGCGGGCCTCAGTCGTCTTCAACCTCTGTTCAAGGGTAGTCCGGATTTCTTTTTCAGAGAGAACACCCGCTGCTACGAGTCCCACCGCCTCTTGAAGGAATCCATGCCGGAGGCTAGGTACCATCTCGTTCAAGCCCGAGAGGCTTAGGCTCGCCCGCTTATTCAGGTCGATCAACTGGGAAATGACGCCCTGGTAGTCGACCCGGTTCCTGCCCAGGACTCTTAAGATGAATACGCGCGTGAGGGCGAAGAGCTTGGAAAACGGAAAGCTGATGCTGGCTGCAGCCAGCGTGCCTCCGCAGACGATCAGGATCCCGTGATAATCCAAGAAAAAAGATGGATCAGGAGTAACTCCATCCAAAGCCAGGTAAAGGACGCTCATTCCGAGGATGACACCGAACAATGAAGAGAAATTCATTTAAGCAGCCTCCCCTTTCGAGTTTTTCAGAGCGATTCGCCAGAGCTGGTACTGGCTGACCACGTAATTCTCATCGATCTCCCGCAATCGGCTCACCAGATCGTGGACGCAGCTCTCGTAAAACCTAAGTTTAAGCCCGGGATTCGAATTCAATAGGAAGCTGAAACTTTCTTTGGAAATATGGAAAAGCTCGCAGGGGGTGAGAGCGCGGACGGTGGCGGAGCGAGGGCTCTCGTCGATCAACGACATCTCGCCGAAGAAATTTCCTTCTCGCAGCTGACCCACGTCGTAAGCCCCTCCGCCTAGCTTGTGGGTCTTGTAGATGCCGACGACTCCTTGAAGGATCACGAAGAGTCCCCAGGTGAGTTCGCCTTCGACGACGACGTTCGAGTGAGTCTCGAAGTTCTGGGGAGTTCCCATCTCGATAAGCTTCTCGAGCTCGTCATCGCTGAAGTCTTTCAGCAGCTTCACTTCACGCAGGGTGCTGACAGTCGGTTTCATCGGGTCACCATCCGGATGCCTTTTTGATTTGAGGCTGGGTGGCGGATACCCCCACTGTAGGAGGATCGCCCAAGGCATTCTGCATGTCTTCCACGGAAGGAGGCCCGGATGGGGCATCGCCGGATGAACCTGCGCCCGCATAGGAGGCCGGAGCGTACGCGCCTTCCGAGAGCATGCGGTCATTCGTCTCAACCAAGTTAATCAGGCCTTCGTTCGCCATGATTTTGAGACGGTTGAGGACTTTTCTCTCGATTCCAGCATAAGCTTCGCGGCTCAGCGGCTTGACTTGGCTGAGCTCTTCTTCAAGATCGGCAGTCAAATCACGTGGGGATTTGGTGAAGATGGCTTGTCTGACATGTTCAGGAGCGCCCTTCAAGAACAGGAGCAACTCGTCATGCCGAAGGCTCAAGACGACTTCAAGCAGCTGCCCATCCCGGAGATGGCAGAGCGTATCGACGCTGATCAGCTTGGCTTTGATCATGCGAGCGCTGTCTGGATTGCTGAGCTCCAGGTTTCGGATGACATTTCTTTGAACGTCCCAAGTCGTGCGTTCAAGAAGGTTGAGCAACACGTCGGAGCCCGGCAGAGCCTCGGTATTGAGCTTCGGATTCTCCCGGCGCTTGCGCTTCAAGGCGTTGGCGACATTATAGATGTAGTCTCGAGGCAAGTAGTCGATGCGCGAAAGCTCGGTCAGCAGCCGCATTCGATGGTCCGGTTCCATTTGGGCGTAGATCGTCGTGCGCTTTTGGGTATCGCATTGGGTCAGGACGATCGATTTGACCGTGAGAGATTCATTGCGGATCAATTCCATGATCTGCTGGCCATCCATGTCGACCAAGAAATCAAAGAGGTTCGAGGATCGGCTGCCCATGACGACCAATTTCCCGGCTACTGTCCGGTTATGGAGTTTTTTCAGCAGTTCCAGCTTATCCGTGTCGCTGAGCTCGATCGGGTTTTTGGCGTAATATTCCATCAGGTCGTTCAAGTCGCTTTGCAAGCTCGGATCCCGAAGCATATCCATGACGATGCTCTCACCGAAGATTTGGATGTAGGCGGAAGTGACTTCGACGCCTTCCTCGGTCAGGACGCGGCTGAAGACTTGCTTAGCCACCTTCGGGTTCTGCGCGTAAATCGCCATGAGCTCCTCGGTCAGCCGCTCGATCTCGTAGCGTTTCGCGACCAATGCGCTGCGATCCGACGGGCCAGTCGGATCGCCAAGGTCTGAAGGACCTTTTCCGGCATGGGTTTCCGGCCCAAAACCCGCAATGTCCCGCAAGTCACGCAGGATCCGGAGCGGCTTGCTCGAGGAAGAACGTGAACCGCCGGAACGGGGCTTGAGCACAGCCATGGCAACGAAGATCAAGAGTGAAAGGACTGAGCAGGCGAAAATCAGGCCATAAACTTTAAACTTTTGGAGCTCGGCCTGGACCGCGTCGCCGTTTTCGACGCGCTCGATCTTTTCGTACTTCTCGATGCGTTCGTTCTTGGAACTGTTTTCAGAGTTGTTCGTGGCGTTCGTATTCTCGTTTTTGGTCTGGGATTGCAGCTGCGTCTGGGTCTTGCTCGTGTTCTGGGACTCGGTCTTGTCTTTCGTTTGCGTCTGGTTTTGGATCTGACTCTGGGTTTTGAGCTCAGAGTTCTTTTGTTCGGTGGATTTCTCGGAGGAGAGGCCGCGGGTCCGGATGGTGCCGTCCGCATTGAGAAGAGTCGCCTCTAAGCCGTCTGCGCCCGTGGATGATCCAGGCTTGGGGAACCGGAGGGACTTCGCCTCAAGATTCACGTTTTTGTAATAGTTGGTTTTCAGACGCGCCATTTGAAGCAAGCCAGCTTGCTCGGCGGCTGGAAGCGCCTCATCCAAGAGTAGAGTGCCGGAGATTTTTTTGATCCGAAGGGCGATGCCATTGTCCTCGACGTATTCGCCGCCTGAACCGTATTGGGCTTCTTCCGCATTGGTGAATTCAGTGTGAAGCTCGTAATCGGCGAGCAGGCATTGCTCGGGGCAATACTGGCGAAACAGATCATCCAGGGTCGAACGGAATTGTTTGGTGATTTTTTCCCTGAGTTCGGCCACTTTTGAGGCTGAGCCGGCTTGCTGCGGGAAAGAAGAGACTTGAGTGTCGATCTTGACTGGGTAGTCCAACGTATCGAGATACTGTTGAATCAGGTCGATGAGCTTCGTGCGGGAGACGCTGCCGAACTTCTCGTCGATCAGGAGCTTTGCCTTAGCTGATGCCGGGGCGAGCGCAGATAGGCTCTTCGGGTCGTAGTCTTCGAATCCTGGAGAAGCTGTCTCGGGTGTATTGACATCGACGGTGACGAAAACGCTCATCAGCCGGCATTCGTCGCGGCAATATTTCTCCAAGAGTGGCTCGATCAGATTTCGGATCTGGCCTTCGGTATTTTTTTGGACGGCTTCAACCCCAGTCATAGCGGTTGTGTTCGCAGAGGATTTGGCTTGCGTCGTTTGTGCCAAGCCTAAGAACGCGACCGCGGTGAGAGTTGCAACAGAGAAGGGTTTCATTGCGATGCGACCCCCCGTTTCGGCTGTTGCTGCAGAAGCGTCTTTCGTTCAACGAATTTCTTCAAGGAAGGGTTGTTCGGCTCGATCCGGAGGGACTGATTCCACGACTTCATCGCCAGTTCCGGTTTTCCGATGCGATCAAAAAGCGTGCCTCGCATCTCGTAGACCTTTGGATCCGTGGGATAGGATCTTAAGAGATCATCGCTTTCGATCAATGCGGCTTCGAACCTGCCGCTCCGATAGAGCTGCTTGAGGTGATCGATGGCGGCCAAGTAACTGGTGTCTGAGTTTGGAGATGTCTGATCGGTGGGCATGACGCCCAGGGCGTTTTCCACTTCACGCCTTTTACCCTCATCCTCGATCTGGGGGCGCGGGAGGCTGCCGGTGATTTCCCGATCGGAGATCGAGGGCAGCTTCTGCAGATACCTCTCGTCGACGAGATTGCCGTCCGTAGAGGATGTTGAGGCAGGGCTTCGTGAGCCGTCCTTGAAGGAGGGTGACATCGGCATGACGACATCCGAGACCTCTCGGCTATTGGCGGGGAATTCCACTTCCACTGAGCGATCGCCCTTCTTGCTCCGAAGGGTGATGTTCTCGTTCCGATTGTTCTCTTGGCTGTAGCGCTCATCAAATGGATTGGCGATCGGAGTGTTTTTTACGGGAGGATTATCGACTGCAAAAATGGATTTCATTGTGGAGCAGGCGCTTAGAGCCGACAGCAGGCCGGCTTGCGACACAAGCGCCGCCAAGAGGATCCGGTTTCTGCGGTTGAGAGGGTTCGCCGTGCTTTTCATCTCAAAAGATCCCGCTGATTCCGATTCCGAACTCAGGTCCGGATACGGTGCCAATTGATTTGTTGCCGACAAATGCGCTCGCGTTCGGGCGATAGCCGAGGTTCGCAGAGACGCCCCAGTGTTTTGCAAGCCGCCATTCGTATCCTGCTCGAACCAGGCCGCCCAGGAACCCGGAAGTGTAGGTGCCGCCCAAAGCAGCGAAGACGCCGCCGCGAACCTGGTTGTAGTTTTCCTCGCCGCCAAAGAGGTTCCAAGCATGGACGAAGAGCATGGTGACGTTGAAGCCCGAGTAGAGATTGATGGTTCCAGGCGTCACCGCGCCACCAGCTAGGCTAGATGCATCCTTCAGGTAGTCCATCTCGAAGCCCACTTCTTTTTTCCGATTGTCGTAGCGCTCCATCATTCGAAATCCGAAACCTAGGCAACCTGTGGTCGATCCGACGTTCCGCTCAAAGAGGTAATAGGCGATCGCGCGGTATTGAACCGTGGGTTGGTACTCGCTGGCTCGACGCTGTTCATCGATCTGGGTGTAATCCACTCCGCGCCTGAACGCCGATGATCGCGACGTCTCGGAGTTGTAAGTTCGCGACCAAGCCACTCCGCCGGTTTCGGGCTCGCTGATCGTGAGCGAGAGCATCATTCCGGCGGGTTGGTACGAGAAGGCGATGTCCATGAAATGTTCGATGCCTGAGATTTTCGCGATCCTGGAGAGCTCGACGGGATTCGTGTCATTGGAGCTGATCACGACTTGATCGCCGCTCACTGTCGTGCGCTTGGCCCGGCAGGGCAAGCATTGGACGATGCGGGTCTTGGAGTTCTTCATGATCCGCTCGGTGACGACAAGCTCCAGGTGGCTTCGAAACGAGACTGGGATGTTTTCGCTGGTGGCGATGTTCCTGATCGAAAGATCTTTGAGGCCCGAGACTTGGCCATTCTTCAAGTCGTATTCGAAATCAGCGAGCAAGTCCTCGAGCACGTCGTAAAAATTCCTCTCGCCGTTTTGCTGGGCGATGGTTTTGGGTGGAGGCGACGAAGGAGTGGCCTCTGCTGCTTGCCCCTCGCGCGAAGCGGCGCTTAGGCAAAGTGCTGTTATCCCCGCTGCAAGCAGGGTAAGGATCGGGGCGAAAGTTGGGTGGGTTTTATCTGACCTCACGTTAAACCTTTCGGAACTTCTCATTAGAGCTTGAGATAACTTGAGAATCCGGGCCGTGGCCTAGGCAAGAATTCCCTCACGAGCTCGGCTAAATTTGCCGAGATGGGATTGAGGAGCCCTGATCCCATGCGGTCATCACGCGGAAATAAAACGAGCGCCGAGTTTTTGACAGGCACCGTCTTGGCCGCTTGGGTCGCCACTTGGCTGGCAAGCTCGAGCGGATGCTCGACCGCGCATCAGATGGAACCGCTGCCTCCATTGCCCGCGCCACCGCCGCCTTACATTCAGGTCCCCCATCCAGATGGGATGGATCAGAGCGATCTTACGCTGATTTTCATGGATAAAGAGGCTCCCCAGCTTTCGTCATTGAAAGAATGCGATGCGGAGTTCACCCGCTTGAGAACCAAGACTCAAAGTCCCGAGGAGTTGCAGCGGGGGGCGCGCGAGTTGGTTCATCTTGACCCTGTTCGGTATCACTGGTGCTTTTACGGGAAATTCCTGGAGCTGGAGGCCGCGCTGAAGACTGATCTTTATTTGGATCAGAAACAGCGGCAAGTGATTGACGCTTATCTTTTCCTGACTCCGATCGCGCGCGCTTACCTGCTTGAGTACCGGGACTCCCGTTACTTGCGATGGGCAGTGAACCGCTACCGGCGGCTGAGTGAGTATGTGTTCTACCGCAAAGTGGAGCTCACTCCCCAAACCGCGGGCGATCTAGTCACGGCCGACGATCCGTTGGGCAGGATCCAAAGAGATGAGATGAGCGAAGGGGATATTTCAGTTCTGGAAAAATACGGAATCTTGAGCAAGTCAGCGGGCGCGAAGCCTGCCGTGCAGCCACTCTTGCAGGTCCCCGCGCTCGAACGCTTTCCCGCTGCAGCAGCACAGCCGGGGAGCGATCCTGAACTCGACTTGGCCCCTGAAGAGAATTAGTAGACAGAGAAATGACGCATAATATTACCGAAAGGCGCCAAAAGGTGCCAGGCACACTGCTGTCCGGTTTAAATTAGATATTTAAATGGAGCTGGGCGGCAGGGGGTGGATAGCGACTGACGCGTGGGAGTGAGCCTAAAAGGCGCTTGAGCGGTTCATGGAGCAAGAGAAGGGTACCTAAGACTGCGAGAGTGTCTGGGATCGAGATTCGGGCTTGCGTCTGATATCGGATGATCTGGATCAGCAAGTAGGCGATGAGTGCGATGAGAATCTGCGCTTTTACCGCGTTTTCTGAGATGCCTAGGAATTTCCGGATCTTGAGATTCTGTTTGAGGGCTTTGAAGAAAAGTTCCACTTTCCATCGTTTTTTATACAACAGGCAGATCGTGCTCGTGGCGAGGTCAAACCGGTTGGTCAGGAAGGTGAGTTTTTGGCCCGTGTCCGGATCCCGGTAAGAGATGCGTCGCAGGCGCCCCTGAAATCGCTTGGAATAGCCGTGGGCAATGCTGCGTTGGTAGACGATCTGATCGCAGAGATAACCCCGTGTCCGGTCGGTGGGTCGGCTCTCGACCACTTTGAACCGATTATTCTTTCTCTGGCGGGTGACAAAGAAAATCCCCGCCTGATCCAGGGCGTTGAGCCAAGCACTATCCCAATACCCTCGGTCAAAGACCACCGTGGTGCCGGGTTTGAAGTGAAAGTGGGCTTTGGCCACCGGGATGTCATTGGCTTTGGCAGGCGTAATGATGGAAATTTCGGGTAAATCTCCAGCCAGATCGATGGCCGTATGCAGCTTCACTCCGGCCGTACCGTTGCGATAATTTGCCCAAGGAGAAAGGCTCAAACACAGTTCAATCGTCGAGGAATCGAGCGCAAAGACCTGTCCCTGGAACCTGAGGCCATTGCGAAGGCCAGGGCAAAGCAAGCGAGTCCGCTCCAGCAGGTTTTGCAGAGTATCCTCCAGAATTCCCAAGGGCCGACTCTGATTGGCGTCAGAAAGGGTACTGCGGCAGACCGTGGAAAACCCCAGCCCCCGCATCCGGAGGTTGCCATGGCAGAACACACGCTCCATGGCTCGAATGGAGTCATGACCGCTGAGTTGTCCAAAAAGAAGTGCCCCAAACCACGTCCAACAATCCAGCTCTCGGACGCCTCGGTTGCCGTGATGCCGGCGGACCGAGGCCTCAAAATCCGAGCGGGAAATCAGTTTAACAACTTGCTCAAATACGTTAAGTTGCGCCACGGGCCAGAAACCTCCAGAGGGATGAAAGTTGGTGTTAGCAACTCGCTTTTAGCCCCAGTTTTCTGGCCTTTTCAATTTTTATTCACCGCTCCGAGCCGGACAGCAGTGTGCCCGGCACCTTTTGGCAGATCAGGCGGCTTGATCGAGGTCGCTTGAGGCTGGGGCTTCGGCTGGGATCAGTTTCTCCAGCTCGTCGATCCGGGCCTGGACGGAAGGCCTGATCCTGCCGGTCTGATGCGGATCTCCGGCTTTTTCCAGCTTTTTCAGAGTCGTGATCAGGAGAGAAGCCTCGGCGCCCAGAGTCTCTACGGCGTAGCGATCAGCCTCTTCCTCGTGTCTTTGGATTTGCTTGATGACACTGGAAAAGGGCACGCCGACCATCAGGATCATCGCGAACAGCAGTCCGATAGGCGACATCGCAGGCGGTAAGAGCAACTGAGCGAGGAAAAACCCGACACCGGAAGCGACGGTGGTCGAGCCAATCACAGCGACGCTGAAAAAGAGTCTCCTCGGCAGGTGGCTGAGCGCGATGTGGCTGATCTCGTGGCGGATGATCGTTTCAAGCTCGGCGTCGCTGTAGCCTTGGATCAGGGAGCGGGTAAAGAAAATGCCCGGCTTAAACCAGCCTTTTCCCCAGGAAAAACCGGCAACCATGGCGTTTTGCCAAAAACCATTTTGAGTCTCGATCACCCAAGTCTCAGGCGTCTGTAGCCCTGCCTTAGTGAAACTGGCCTCGATACGAGCCATCAGCTGCGGGTCATCCATCCGAGTCGTCGGCAAAATTTTTCTTAAATGAAATGGGGCGAGCGCGAAGTTGAAAGCTAGGCCCAAGAAAATGCCGATGCCGCCCGAGCCCAGCACGACTGCGGCCATCCAGCCTTTGGGGAGTCCCAATTTTTGAGCAAGGAGAAATGAGCCCATCAGCGCCGCGTGGACAAAGACCATATAGCTGACAACAGTCACCATCATCCAGAGCCAAGGACCTGCTCCCGGACGGGCGCCGGATTGCAGCGGCGTCGAAGCGGCAGGAGTTTTGGGTCGAAGCAGGGGAACCAGGTCGGGTCTTGGGCGGGGAACTTTGCTGAGCTTTCCTTCCAAGCGGTTCATCACCGTGTTTTGAATGGAGATCGCCCCAACCAGAATCGCTACGGAAAGAAGTGGGTATTCCTCTCGCGCTTCAGGATTGATCAGGAACAAAACGATTTGCGTGATGAACGCGATCAATCCCGCGATGTGAATCCCTGCCTGGGTTTCTTCCAGATTAAATTCTTCACCGGGCTTCCCTGCCGCTTTCAGGCGTTCGGCGATGCGGTTGCCTTCGCGATCCGCCCAAAGAGCGAGCAAGATGATGGGGATCGCGGCGAGAGTCGCCATTTCTCTGACTAAGCTAATTGTCGATTCGCCGTCCATGGGAGTCACAGCATAGGTATCGGCGGACACATCCGAGAAATTTAGGGAACTCATGGAATTCAGGGAATCATGGCCGGATCTAAAAAAAGGCCGTTGTCATTTATTTGGCACAAACCTCTTCATCCGGAAACTTCGAACAAAGCACCTTCGTCAGTCGGTCAATCTGCTGCTGTTGCTGCTTGATCGCCTCGACTAAGACCGGGACGACGCCGTTGTAATTGACGTTCTTGTAACCGCCCATGCCGTTGGTGACGAGTTCTGGAATGACTCTTTCGACTTCTTGCGCTTTGAAGCCGATTTGCCGGTCCGTGGGTAAACTGAAAGTTTTGCGCGCGGTATCGTTCCAGTCAAACTCGACACCATGAAGTGACAAGACTTTGTCCAAAGGATCTTCGATCTCCGAGAAATTTTTCTTCAACCGAGTATCGCTTGGAGCCGGCGCGGCTGCAGCAGCAGCGGGATTGAAGGCAATCCCATCAAAGAAAATATTGGGTACGGGGTTTGCCGGGCCAACTGGCGCAACCGGATCTGGACGAAGCAATCCCACGTCCCCTCGCACATCCAGGGGGTGGCTTGCCCAGACGACGCCAATGCCGACCCTGGGCCCGCCCGTGGTTCGATCCGAGGCGATCGTCATATTCGTCTGCTCGCCCGCGTTTCCATGGGCCACGAAAGCAAATCCGCCGCTTGGCCAGTCCGAGTTGCCATCGGTTCGTTCAAAGACGTAGCCTTCCGTATTGGTGCTGGCGCTCGTGGTCGCAGTGGGCGCGCAGGTGCCCTTGCAGCTGAAAAACGAGTAATCGCGGCGAAACATGAATCCGCTATGGCTATTGAAGGGGTCCATCGTTCCGGTGCGACTAGCGGCCGGTCCGCGGTCGACGTCGATGTTGTTTGAAAGATTCGCGCTGGAGATCCCGCCATGGGCGTACTCTTGAGCCGAGGTGTTTAGGCGAGACATCAGAGTGACAGAGGACCAATCTCCCGGAGGGTTATGCACGAAGTTGAGGGGGCCTGAATCTGCGTTTCCGCCCATGCGAATTCCATTTTTGACGTTGATCCATCCCGGCTTTGCGCCTTTGCCTTCTTCAGTCGAGTTCAGAGTCAAGAGGTCGGTCGAGGGATCGGTCCCAATCTCCAGATGCTGGAGGAAGCAGCGTTCTCCCACCATGCTTCCGTCAAAGGCCGCGCAGGCTGCCGCAACTGTATCACCCGTCACTGAGCAAGCATCGACCTGAACACCCGATCCACCGGGTTTGGTGTGCATGCTCAGTGTCAGCGTCGTATTGACGAACGCCGGAGCTCCAAGACTGCTGATGCTCTTTGAAACACCTTGAGGATCGGTCTTGTCCGCCCGAATTCGGAGTTGGGCCGTATAAGTATCCACAGGGCCAGAGCCGCTTGGGGCCGCTTGGATATTGATCAGAGTAATTTCTTTTACCCGAAGCGATGCCGAACCGACTTGCCCTTCAGGGCCGACTAAAATGCCGCCGGTGGCGTTTGACTTGATGCCCGGCACAGTCGTAGTCGTAGCGGAGCCGTTGTTATCCACGAGAAAGACGGTTTTCTCCAAGTCACTCGAGCTGAAGCTGACATTCTGAAAATTCAGTTTACAGACTTCGGATTTTCCAAGCGTTAGCTGCATCCCCGCAATCACGTTGTTGAAGTCCGTGGCTTGACCGACGTTTTTTTGAGCCTTGCCCGAGATGTTGGTGAATTGCATCAAACCAGTAAGAAGGACGGTCGAGATTCCGACTGCCACCATGACCTCGATCAGCCCAAAGCCTGAGGTGTTTAAAACGCTGAGTTTTTCCTGAGATTGCATCATCACCATTAAATGCCCCGTTTTTAAATTTTACCAGTATAAGGAGCGAAGCTGCAACGTGTTATGCGTCACCTTCCAAAACCCTTGAGCTTTGCACCAGACTTGAAGTACTTCTCAATTACTGTGAGTGATCGAATCGAAAAACTAGTCCGGGACATGGTCTCTGGGCATCGCCTGTCTCTTGCTCGCTTGATTTCCAAAGTTGAGAATCGGGATAACGATGTTCCTGAGATTCTAAAGCTGGCCTATGCCCGTACCGGCCGCGCGCAGGTCTGGGGCATTACCGGGCCTCCCGGCGCAGGCAAGTCGACTTTGGTGGATTGCCTGGCCAAGCAATTGCGTGCGCAGGGCAAACGAGTCGCCATTGTGGCGGTGGACCCCTCCAGCCCCTTCACGGGCGGCGCGATTTTAGGGGATCGGATCCGAATGCAGAGCCATGCGGGAGATCCTGGAGTGTTTATCCGGTCCTTGGGCACGCGGGGCAAGCATGGCGGGTTGTCTCATGCCACTAAAGAAGTGGTGCTGATGCTCGATGCCGCGGGTTTTGATGTGGTCCTGGTTGAGACTGCAGGTGTGGGTCAGACGGAATTGGACATCCTACGATTGGCGCAGACCGTCTTGGTTGTTTTGGTTCCCGAAAGCGGAGACTCCATTCAAGTGATGAAAGCGGGACTGATGGAGATCGCCGATGTCTTTGCGGTCAACAAAAGCGATCGTCCAGAAGCGGATAAATTGGTGAAGGAGCTGATCACGATGATCAGTCTGGCAGACCATGATGAGAAGACCTGGATGATCCCCGTTCAAAAGACGGAAGCCACTCGCGAAGTGGGAGTCGCCGAATTGATTGAGGCGATCCAAAAGCATCAGGAGTTTTTGACTCATAGCGGCATAAGAGAAGGTAAGGCCCGCGAGTTTCTAAAAAACGAGGTCTCTGATATCCTGAGTGAAAGACTCAGTAAAACGGTCTTAAGTGCATTTGAAACTCAGTCGGGAAAAGAACTCTTAGAGCAGCTGGTTCGAAAGGAAGTAGATCCTTACTCTGCTGCAGATATTCTTTCGCATAATTAAGACGTACGATTTCAGAGATATAATGCATCGCATATAGCTTAAGATAGTCTAGGTGCGCTGCACCACTAATAGTGGACTAAAAAAGTCTAAAGTAATTTCAATACTAGACCGATCTAATCAGTGAATAAGAGCAGTGCTCTCATTCGACAGGGGTACAGCATATTCCTGTCATATTGAACGTAATCTATCCTCGCTTGAGGCTTTGAGCACAGGTGCATTCGTGTACTCGTGCTGATCGCTGAAGGGGAGGGTTCTATCTGGAGGTAGGTATGGGTTTAAGAGTATCAACCAACACGCAGTCGTTGGCGGCTCAGCGCAACTTGCTGATCAACAACAGTGCCCAAAAAGCATCGTTGGAGAAGTTGGCTTCAGGCACTCGGATCACGAGAGCTGCAGACGATGCTGCTGGGCTTGCGATCGCCGAGAAAATGCGGGGTTCCATCCGTTCCGTCCGCCAAGGCGTACGCAACGCGAGCGACGGAATCTCGATGATTCAGACCGCTGAAGGCGCGATGAACGAAGTTGGCAACATCTTGATCCGCTTCCGCGAGCTCTCGATGCAAGCCGCTTCTGACACCATCGGAGACACTGAGCGTGGCTTCGTTGATAAGGAAGTGATGCAACTTCGCGGCGAAATCGATCGCATTGCCAACTCGACCGAGTACAACGGCAAAAAGCTGTTGAACGGCGAAGGCAAAGTGATGGAGATCCAAGTCGGGATCAACAACAACCCTGAGCAGGATCGTTTCTTCTACGATACCGCTAAGACCAACGTGACGGCTGCCCGTTTGGGCGTGGCCGACATCACGGTTCTCACTAAAGAAAATGCTCAAGAAAACTTGGGCAAAGTGGATGAAGCCATCAAGACGTTGGCTGAGAATCGCGCTGAACTCGGCGCGCTTCAGAACCGCATGCAAGTTGGGATCAACAACGGCATGATCTACGATGAGAACTTGTCTGCTGCACGCAGCCGGATCTACGACGTAGACGTGGCTTCTGAAACCGCAGAACTGACGAAGAATAATATTCTTTCGACAGCTGGTACTGCGGTCCTCAGTCAAGCTAACCAGAACAACATGTTGGCTCTCAAACTGATTGGGTAATCTGGGCCCGTAATCACACCACTCTAGGGGGAGGCCGGGATGACCGGCCTCCCTACTGGAAAAGGGATGAGTTCTTGATTCAAGTTTTTCTCAATCTTTTCAACGATCCTTTTCTGCATTGTTAATATAAGTGCGATTTACTCAAGTATTGACGTGGTGCACCGATAGGTTAGTTGTCAGCAGGAGATATCGGATCTTCTGAGGAACTGACCGTCTGCTGCGTATACTTGCTGTTATATGTCGCAGTTACCGGAGTTGTTGACCGGTGACCCCTCGTAGTTGTCCCAACTCAGACGTGTAAATAAATCTCGGCCTTGGATCATCATCTGCTCTCATTCGGCGCAGTTGTGATGATGAGACAAGACTTTACGGAGAGGTTTACGCATCTTTTGACAAGATGCGTTAATGCTCTCCTCCGCACCCACCACGGAGGCACGTCGTATCATGGGCTTAAGAATATCCACTAACTTAGCCGCAATGTCTGCTCAACGAGCTCTTGCTCACACCAGTGAGGAACAAGCTAAATCCTATCAACGCTTAGGATCCGGTAATCGCATCACCCAAGCCGGTGATGATGCCGCTGGCCTATCCATCAGCGAAAATCTGCGCGGGCAGATTCGCTCGATGAATCAAGCGGAACGAAACGCCAACGACGGCATCTCGTTCGTGCAAGTCGCAGAAGGGGGCTTGACCGAAATCGGCAATATCTTGGTCCGTTTGCGCGAGCTCTCGGTCCAAGCCGCTTCGGACACGATCGGAGACAAGGAGCGAGGCTTCATTAATCAAGAAGTTCAATCGCTCACCAAAGAAGTCGATCGCATCGCCAATGTCACAAACTTCAACGGAACCGCCCTGTTGAATGGGGAATCTTCGAAATCAGAACTCCAGTTCCAAGTCGGGATTCGAAAAGAAAAAGACGATGCTGATCGCATCGTCTTCAAACCAAACGCCTACAACGTCAAAGCAGGCGAGTTAGGCATTGATGGCCTCAGCTATGAATCCATCGACGATGCCCGCGATGCGATGGACAAAGTCGATGCGGCAACGAGCAAAGTGTTCGAAGCTCGCGCCCGCTTGGGTGCGACTCAGAACGAGTTGCATGCCACCGCGAACAACATCAGCATCGCCAAGGAAAACTTGGCAGCTGCTCGGTCGCGGATTTCTGATACGGATGTGGCTTCGGAAACCTCGGAACTGGTCCGCGGCAACATCCTTCAGAGCGCCGGTATCGCAGTGTTGGCTCAAGCCAACATGGCACCGATGGGCGCACTGAAGCTGCTCTAATCGTTCGACTCCTATTCAAAAAAACCACAAGCTGCGCCCGAACCCCGTGAGTAATGGTGCTCCCGGTGTTCAGTAAGCCCACCCCCAAGAGTGCCGAGCTCTTGGGGGTTTTTTTTATGCACCCAACAAGATCATACTCGCGATTTTTGATCCGCTGTCCGGACTTAAGGACTGGGTTCCCGTCGCGCGATGGCTATGTTTAGCTATCTTTTGTGGATGTGGAAATTGCACACTGATGCCTCCCAATAAGAGGAGGGAGGTTAAGGTGGTCTCGCCCTCATTTAAAGGGATTCCAGCTTCGCTTTGTAGCGCAAAGTCACCTGCAGGAGAGTTTCAACGGCTTCGTCCGATGCTTTTCCAAAAGGAGTCTTTGTGCTTACGAGCGTCCAACCGAGGTCCGACCTACAAACGTACTCACCCATGAGGTCAAAACCAAACGAGCAGAAGTCCTCGTCCCAGTCCGCGGAGCCGATGGTGCTTTCCACCTTGGATGCCGCTTCGTACATTTGGTCACGAGCGTCTCTCAGCTCCGAATTTTTCCAGTCAAAGCCGCCTTTAGCTCCAATCTCATTGTACTCACGGACTTGTTCTTTCAGTCGATCTAATCGCGCGACTTTTTTTCCGGCATGTTGGATCATTTGGTCAGTGGTACTGTAGGATCCGAATCCCAAGTTTTTAATTTGAGTTTGAAGCGCCTGACTCGTCATCGTCTCCAGATCTCCAAAGATAATCCGATTTAGCTTGCGGACGTTCAGCGTATTGCTCTGCCCCTTCTGCTTGGCGAGATTGACCGCAAATTCATGCATGATAAGGCCAGCTTGATCGATTTCGCCGCCGGATACTTGCGGCATTTCCTCATTGAACCAACGGCGGGATACATAAATCGAATAGTCGTCTTGGATCGCGATTTGTCTAGTTCCCTCGATGACAACGCCGAGATCGTCAATTTTTTTGAGATCCCCATCGACGAAGAACCAGTTTTTTGCGAAGGCACCTTTAAGAACTTCTGGGAAACGAGGGAGTTTCTTGGCGATCAGCACAAGTTTGCTATTCACAATCTCGGCATATTTTTCTCGCGAGTCAAAGGGATGGAATCGTCTTCCGGGTTCGTTTTCATATAAGTCGAGGACGACCCTTCCAATCGCCCAAGTATAGAGGTTTGGAATCCATTGATCCGGAAGCCTCCCCCAAATCTGATTGTTGAGAATCGAGAGGTCGACGGGCTTTTTTTCCAAAAGCTCGTGCGTCGTAAGACGGGTGGGCAGGGTATGAAGATTCATTCGTGGACACTGAATCATTTGGCTGAGAATCAAAGCCGCCTGATTTTTCACATCTGCGGATTCGTAGAAAGTCTTAGATATTTTTACTGTCTCCTGGTCTTGAACGGCGATCGGCCGGACGTCTGGAAAGTTAACATTAGAATCTGCGCCTTGAAGCGTCTCATCAGTGAGGGTCCAATATTTTCGTGCTGAGCAGTTTTCCATTTGGTTCGCATATTGCGAGGGATCAAAGGTGATTCGATCTTTGCCATCAAAGTGTGATCTCTCCTTGAGCGGTGATTGACTGCGCAGGTGATCGAGCGCAGGCACTACGAATTTCGCATAGGCCTCGGCTTTCTTTGGTTCAAAAACCGGTTCGTTGAAGTCCAAGAGGCGGCCATTATGGGCCGCATCGCCTCCGCCCCGAGTTCCTTCGGCCAGGGTTAAATGGGGCGCTGATGTGAGTACGAGAGCCAGAGCGCTGATGCTCATTAGATATAGATTTCGTAGATTACGCATTCGATTTCTCCTTTTTCTTCTTTGAGTGGGTCAGGTTAAAAAACTGGACTCCCAAGTGGTAGACTTGGTCTTTTTTCTTAGCCTTTTTGGACAACGCCAGAGCTTTGGAAAAGAATTCTTCTACGAGCTCGCGATACTCGTCGATCTGCCGGCTATCGATGCAAAGGGTTTCGGAGCCGATGACTTTTTCTTTCGGTGACTGATGCTCCAGGCTTTCGATCGCCTTCTGCAGAGTCTGATGATGGTAGTTTCGAAGAGCCTGATTAGGCGCATGAGACACGACGCGGGGATTGCCCTGGATCTTCCGGTAAATGCCGCGGCCGTCCTTTTCAATCATCTCCAGCCGCTCGAGCCGCTCCAAAGCCAGCTCAGTTTCCGCCAGCGCAATCCCAAGCGCGCGCGAAAGCTGAATCGATGTGGCTGAAAATCCATCCAGCTCGGTGGCGGCCATGATCGCAAAATGATGCCAATCCGAGATGATCCGAAAGTGATCGACGCTCAAGTCGTGAATCGAATGGTTTGGACTCAACGACTGCGCTCTTTGGAGCAGCGCTTGTTTGAGCGATGGGCTCTTGGTCCCTTCGATTTGGACAAGGAGGCAGAAGTATTCGGCGTCCTTGCCCTGCAACCCCAGACGAGCCGCGATTTGGAGCGCGGTCTCGGCGGAAAGGTTTTTCTTACCCTTTAAGACTGCAGATAAGTGGGAAGGGACGATCTTGAGTTTGAGGGCCATCGCTCGCAGCGAGTAACTGGGATTTGTTGAGGCCTTCTCCGCCAAGAAGGTCTTCAGAAAAGTGCGGTAGTTGCTTTGTTCTAAAATCGACATGAAGGGCTTTATAGATTCGGTGCGTCGTATGGTCAATGATTTGGAGAACAAAGTGTGCTCTCATGGAGCACAGTCCGAAGTCAGATATCTGGACGTTAGACATGGGCTCTAAAGCCGTACTGGATTGATTCTATTCTGGTTTATCAGTAGCGGTAAGCATCGGCATAAATTATTTAAATATAATATAAATAATACTTGCAAATATTGTCAGGTATTAGTAAGCCTGTGCGCGCAGGAAAATTGAATTTGCAGAACTGATCCCCGACCTCTGCGTTTGCTCGAGACCGATTTGAGCAAGGACAGAGATGAGGCCTGTTGAATGAAGAAAACTGAAACCAATTGAAGTGAAGGAAAAATGACTATGAAATCCCAATTCGCAAATAGCCGCCGGCTGATCGTCCTCGGCACTACTCTCGGTATGCTTACTTTGGCAGTCCCCGCTCACGCGGGCTTCCAGGCCTGGTGGTCGGGAAAATGGACTCATGTTGACTCTCTTATTTCGGTCGGCGACGCAAATAAATCAGTCGACGATTTCATCGATGAATATTACGATGCTGTAGCTGCGGTGGACACTGACGCTTATCTCGATGTAATTTACAATGAGTTGAAAATTGGCGGTACGAATTTAGATGCGGTTCGCGGTGATATCAATACAAACTTGAAATTGATCCGCAAAGAGCTGAAGCATGCTCTCGAAGTGGAAACCATCCGCAAGAGCGTCGAAAAGCAGTTGGGCAGGACGCTTGAGCGCATGCAAAAGCAGAGTGGTAAGGCGGTCATTTCCGTAGAGACTGCCAAGAGCCTTCTCGCCCAAGAAGTCGGCGAGTATACGTACTCGGGAGATATCGCGGCTAAAGTCGACAACGCATGTGACGAGTCACTCAAGGCCATGCAGAAGGTCGCAGTGAACTTGCTGGAAGCCCGGAAGAATCTCGCCAAAACTTATAAGCATAACAGCAGCGAAATGACCCAGTTGAATGCCTCCATCGGGAACGTCGCAGTGGCGCAAGCCTCACTCGCAATGCTGCGGGCGAAGTTCAAGGCGGAGTACAATAAAACCGCGCAACCGATCGAAGCAGCCTATGCCGATGCCGTAATCGCTTCTGAAAAGGCCAAGATGGTTTCGGAACGCGACATCCAGACGATCGAACAGGTCAAGGCTCTGTTGCTGCAACGTATCGAGCAACGTAGCGCGGAAATGAAGAACTGATTCAATTGCTCTGATACATCTAGTATCGAGGAATTTCTAAAGCTACTGAGAGCCGCTTTTTCCAGGAATGGGAAGAGCGGCTCTCGGCGTTTTTCCTGGCTCTACCCGGCCCCCCATCCTGAAACTGGCTGAAACTGCAGGGGGATCGATGTGTCTTACTGACGGTCTTTCTGCACCCTGTCCTAGGCGTGAGCAAGATTTTCAAGTTCTGCCCCAGAAAATCCGATCCGGTCATCAGAAGGGATGCCCGATGAAGATCAGCCCACTCACCCAAGCCGTCAATTTCTTGAATCAGATCCGCCAAAGGCCTGACTCTGAAAGCGGGCACTCGCCCGGCGGGCATGCAGGAGAGGGTCACTCGGATCGGGAACCCGGTGCGGATGGCCAATCGGATGAAAAAGGCGAACAGCGCCATGCCGCCACCGAGACGCTTGAAGTCACCGATGAAAAAGTCGGCGCGGCCATCACCGCATTCAGCAAGGACGCGCAAACCGCGGCGAACGGGCTCAGCGCTAGCGTGAGCGGCAGCGGTCCTGGTTTGAGAGTCGTGCTGAAGGACATCAATGGCGCGGTAGTCCGGCAGTTTTCGGGCGAAGAGTTTTTGAAGCTTCGCTCCGCCACGGCCAAAGATGGACGGGTTCGCGGCAAAATCCTCGATCAAAAGCTTTGATCCTCGCACGAGCTTTGCTCGGAGCTGCCAGTCATGGTAAGTCCGAAAGCAACCTATGAGCCTGTCCGTCGTATCTGATCTCCACATCTCAAGCGAGCAAGACCCGGTTTATGAGTCTTTGTTGAAGCTGCTCCGTGAAAAAGTCAGTAGAGGCGATACGCTTGTTTTGGCAGGGGACCTGTTCGACCTCTTTGTCGGCAACAAAGGCGTCTTTTTGAGACGCTATGAGCGGTTCTTCGAAGAGCTGGCCCAGGCCGCGGCGCGTGGGGTCCGGCTTCATTATATCGAAGGCAATCATGACTTCTTGATTCGACGGGCTTTCAAAAACATTCCCGAGATTGAAGTCCACGGGCACCATGTCGCTCTTGAGCTCCAGGGACGGCGCTTCTATGTGGCGCACGGGGACACCGTGGATCGCGCAGACTACGGGTATCGCGCACTTCGCGTCTTTTTCCGAAGCCCGGTGATGAAGGCGGTCGTAGCCGTTGCGCCCGGGTCTTGGGTGGATACCTTAGGCCGGAGCTCGAGCCATCATAGCCGACATCGAAAACCCCTTCTGACCACTGAGCTTCCGATCGAACGGGCGGAGTACCTCAGGAAAGTCTTTCGAAGCTACGCAGCAGAACGATTGAGCGAGGGCTACGACTTCGTAGTTCTCGGCCACTGCCATGATCTCGATCAGATGAGATTCAAGATCGGCGGTCGTTGCGGGCAATACATGAACGTCGGTTTTCCGCGGATCCATAAGTCCTACGTCCGATGGTTGCCCGGCGAAGAAGAAATTCACCGCGCGCCGATGCCTTGATCGCTTTCAGCGCGCCAGCTGCAATAGTTCTGCGGCGTTTTCGAGACTCTTTTTGGTGAGCTCCGGTCCACCCAGCATTCGAGCCAATTCTTGTTTGCGCTCAGTATTGCTTAGAGCGACGACTTCGGTCTGAGTGCGCTTGCCTTGGACGTTCTTTCGGACGCTCAAATGATGATCGGCAAACGAGGCCACTTGGGGCAAATGGGTGATGCAGATCACTTGATTATAAGCGGCGACCGATTTGAGCTTCTTACCGACTTGAAACGCGGTTTGTCCGCCAATGCCCGCATCGATCTCGTCGAAAAGGTAGACTCCAATCCCGCCGCGATCTGCGATCACGCGTCGGATGGCCAGCATCAGGCGTGAGAGCTCCCCGCCCGATGCGATTTTGCCCAAGGGACGCGCGGGTTCCCCCCGATTGGTTTGGACCACGAACTGAATCAGGTCCGAACCCAGGGCGGTCCAACTCGCAAGGTCCTCTTTAGTCGAGAGCTCGATCAAAAAACGAGCGTCACCCATCTTCAAGTCTTTCAACTCGCCTGTGACCGAGTCGGCGAGGAGCTCCGAGACTTTCTTTCGTGATTGGCTGAGTTTCTTGGCCTGTTTTCGAAGCTCGGTTTCAGCGGCCTTCAGCTCCGCCGCGACTCCGGAAAGTCTTTCGGAGACTTGATCCAACTCGGCGAACTCCCTCTCCAATGCCCCGAGAGTCGTCAGCATCTCGTTGACGGACGTCCCGTATTTGCGGCGCAGATCCGCCAAGAGAGACAGCCTTTCTTGAACCTCGGAAAGCCGGTTTGGGTCGAGATCCACGCTGCCTAAATAACGGTTGAGAGCGAGGGTGGCTTCTTCGACTTCGACCAAGGATCGCTCAAGCCCATCCCGAATCGTGTCCAGGCGAGGATCGATCTGGCTGAGCGCGCGCAACTTATTGACCCCGATGCGGATCCGGTTCAGCACGCCCTCTTCGTCGGCTTCCAAAAGGTCCCGAACGCCTTCCGCTCCCTGCACCCGCTGTTCGGCGGACTGAAGCAATTGTTTTTCTTTGGCGAGCGCATCGTCTTCACCGGGTTGAAGCTCGGCTCCCCGGAGCTCTTCGATCTGAAACTTCAGGAAGTCGCTGCGCTTGGAACGATCCGCTTCGGCGCTTTCCAGGATGTCCTTTTCTTTCATCAAAGATCGAAAATGAGAGAAGCTATTGCCAAACCCGCGCGCGAGGTCTTGAAGACCGCCGTAGCGGTCCAGGAGATCGAGCTGCGTCACCGGTTTGAGCAAGCTCTGATGTTCATGTTGCCCGCAGAGATCGACCAAGCCTTCGCAAAGGTCTTGCAAGATCGCCAGAGTCGCCAGCTCGCCGTTCACGTAAATGCGATGCTTGCCGCCTCGGTGCACGGTGCGCTTGATGAGGAGCTCGGAGCTGTCGGTCGAAAAGCCCAGGCGTTCTAACCGGGCCTTCATCCAAGGGATGCTGTCGATATCAAAAAAACCCTCGATCACCGCTTCGTCGCAGCCTGAGCGGATGAGCTCAGTGCTGGCGCGGCTTCCAAGGAGCAGCGAGATCGCCTCGATGACGATCGACTTGCCCGCCCCGGTCTCCCCTGAGAGAATATTCAATCCAGATTTAAAAGGAATCTCGGCTGAGTCGATGATGGCGATGTTTTTGATCGTCAGGGTTTCAAGCATTTCATTACTACTTTCTTTGAACCGCTCTCTTTGGCGTATCCCGTTAGCGCATCCCGAATTTGAGCTTTTCCCGCAGCAAACTAAAGTAATCCCTCGATGGCGAGGAAATCAACTTCAGAGAGTGTTTTTTGAATCGTCGAATGGTGACTAAATCGTTTTCTTTCATATCGATGGCGTCTTGACCATCCAGGGTCAGAAGCACGTGGCCTGGGCGCTGATGCAGGCGGATTCCAACGATCGTTTCGTCTGAGACGACGAGCGGCCTTTGGGTCAGGCTATGAGGACAGATCGGAGTGATGATGAGAGCTCCAAGAGCTGGGTCCAAAATCGGGCCGCCCGCTGCGAGGGAGTAAGCGCTGGATCCCGTGGGCGTACTGACGATAATCCCATCGGCGCGCACCGTGTTAATGACTTGATTATTGATCAGGATCTCCATGCCGATAATTCGGGCGATGGCGCCTTTTGAAACGACCGCGTCATTGACGACGGGGCCCCGGAAGATCACTCGATTGCCTCGTTTTAAGGTCACTTCCATGAGCGCTCGCTCGCTCATGCGAAAAGGCTTGCCGCTCAGGAGTTGGTCAACTGCGTCAAAGGCCTCGTTTTGACGAATTTCTGTGAGAAAGCCCAGCTGGCCCATGTTAATCCCCATCACAGGCACGCTTCGCGTGCGCATGAGTCTGGCAATGCTGAGATAAGTTCCGTCGCCCCCCAGGACGATGATGAAATCCGAATGATCGACGAGTTTCGATTTCGGGACGACGTGGACGGAGCGTTTTTTGAGCCCTCGGACCACTTTTTTGCTTTCGTCGGCGAAATACACGGCGACCCCAGCCTTGAGGATGTGTTCGGCAAGTTGGATGGCCAGGCTGGCTGCCCCTTCGTGGTTGTGTTTGACGACGAATCCGACACGTTTCAGTTTGATTTTGGGTAAAGGTGAGCTCCGCATAGGACTCAGAATATGCAGCCAAGCCCGCAAAGGAAAGGAACTTGTGTAAGCCTTATGAGCAATGACTCCATAAACAACTCGGGCAATGGCTCGGGTGAGGACTTGTTTGAATACAGCGATCGCAATGCGCCTGAGACTTTGCAGCGTGGCCCCCTGGCCCACCGCATGCGGCCTCGAAGTTTGGATGATTTCACGGGACAGGAAAAAGTCCTGGGCCCGGGAAAACCCCTTCGTCACTGGATTGAGTCCGACCGAGTCCCATCGCTGATCCTTTGGGGACCTCCCGGATGTGGAAAGACGACTCTCGCGCGCATCATCGCCGAGCGGACTCAATCCCGCTTCGAGTCGCTGAGCGCAGTGCTCTCCGGAGTCAAAGACATCAAAGAGGCGGTAGAGCGCGCCAAGCAGACTTGGAGAATGAGCCGAAAACGCACGATTCTGTTCGTAGATGAGATCCATCGCTTCAATAAGTCACAGCAAGACGCGCTCCTGCCGCATGTCGAGGATGGGACGGTCACCTTGATCGGAGCGACGACTGAGAATCCGTCTTTCGAACTCAACTCGGCTTTATTGTCCCGGGCTCGAGTCATTCGTTTGGAGCGCTTGGATCCCGATGCTTTGGTGGCAGTGATTGAGCGTGCGCTTTCCGATCCGGAACGCGGACTGGGTGGCTTCTTGAGGCTTTCCCCCGAAGCGATCCGTTGGCTGGCAGAGACTTCTGAGGGGGATGCTCGTCGGGCCCTTACGGCCCTGGAAAGCGCTTCGCTTTATGCGGGGGCCGCGGCGTCTCCCGAGCAGCGCGAGCCGTCGCCCGGGATGTCGCCCGGAATGTCAGTAGAGCAGCTTCAGGCCGCCCTTGAGTCAGCCCTCGATCGCCAGCCCTTGCCCTATGATAAAAATGGGGAAGAACATTATAATGTCGTTTCCGCATTCATCAAAAGTCTGCGCGATAGCGATCCGCACGCAGGGCTCTATTACTTGGCCCGGATGCTTGAGAGCGGCGAAGATCCTTTATTTATCGTTCGAAGATTGGTGATCCTAGCCTCCGAAGATGTCGGCAATGCTGATCCACGGGGTTTGATGGTCGCGATGGCGGCAAAGGATGCGGTGGATTTCGTCGGAATGCCCGAAGCAAGGATTTGCCTGGCTCAAGCGGTGACCTATCTCGCGCTCGCGCCAAAAAGCAATGCTAGCTACGAAGGCATCGGGGCAGCTCTCGCGGAGGTTCGCGAGTCGGGAGCGCTCCCGGTCCCCCTGCACTTGAGGAACGCGGTCACGCGCCTGATGAAAAACGAAGGCTACGGAAAGGGCTACCGATACGCGCACGCCGAGAAGCAATCGCGTGCCAAACAGACGCACCTGCCTGAGCCTTTGCTAGGGAAGCGTTTTTATCATCCCAAACCTGTTGGCGCCGAAAAGATCTTTAAAGAGCGATTGGATGTCCTGAATCCAGATTTTGAAAATGGATCGGAAGCTTAACGGTGAAAACTGAGCCCTTGCCGACTTCACTCTGAATCGAGATGGCCCCGCCATGGGCGCGCACGATCTGGGAAACGATATAGAGTCCAAGCCCGAGCCCTGAAACATGTCCTGGGGCGGCCGCGCGCTCATACCGATCAAAAATCCGTTTCTGGTCTTCTTTGGCGATTCCAATCCCGTGATCTATGAATCGAAGACTCATGAAATCTCCGGCTGCCTCCGCAGAAATGGAGATGGGTTGATTATTCCCGTATTTCAGCGCATTCGTGAGCAGATTGACGATCACTTGCTCGACTCGGATTCGATCCAGCGTCACCCAGAGCTCGTCGGGGATTTCCAGACGGACGAGATTTTCAGAGGGCTTGACCTGATCGGAAAATCGATCCAAGACTTCCTTGATCAAGGCCGATACATTGAATCGCTCGAGCTCTAGGCTCAACTTTCCGTTGGTGATCCGAGCGATGTCCAGCATCTCTTCAACCAGTTTCGCGAGGCGATCGAGTTGCCGATCTGAGCTCTGGATCATCCGAAGAATCCGGCTCTGTTGCTCGCTGGTCCACTCGCCTGGCGCGGTCAGTGTTCTCAGCAGGGCTTGGGTTTGGAGTTTGAGCGGAGTCAGCGGAGTTTTGAGTTCATGGGAGGCGATGGAAAGAAATTCGTCGCGCAGTCGAACTGCCACTTGAGCTGCCATGTACAATCGGGAGCTATCGAGTGCCATCGCAATCCTGCGGCCGAGATCCATTCCCATCTGAAGATCTGCGGTGCTGAAACTTCGATTCGTCTGGTCCAAGGCCAAAATCATCAGGCCAAAGCAGCGGCCCCGACTCTCGAGCGGGATCAGCATCCCTGAGCCGATCCCAAGCTCCGCAAAGGATGGGTCAGCCGAATTGATGATGCGAGCCCTGCCTGATTTTGCAGCGACGCTCAGGGGATTCTCCTGCCGATGTTCCAGATGAGCGATGAAAGAGCGGGTGAGTTGTTGGGCGACAGAGTCCGACGCGGTCACATTCAAGAGTTGGATTTTGTCGTCGTCCTCCATGCCCAGGAGGATGAATCGATCGGCGAAAGTGGGAACAGCGATCGCGCCTACTTTTTGAAGCGTGACCTCCGGATCCAAGGACTCGGAAAGAGCCAGGCTGGCCTCGGCCAGAAGATCGGATTGGCGTTTCGCGACCTGTAGCTCCGACTCGACCTGCTTCAGGCGATCGATATCGATGGAGAGGCCGCGGATCTGGGGAGAATCCGGGGCGGAGTCGTCGTACCTCATGCTGGTTTGGAGCCAGAGCGTGTTTCCCGTTTGAGTCAGGATGCGATGCTCGAGGGAGACTTCTCGTTTCCCCTTCGTCAGCGCCTCGAATGCGCTTTGCATTTGTGTGCGGTCGTCCGGATGCACCCAGGTGTCCCAGAAATCCGGCGTGCTCATGCAATAGTCCGAAGCGTGCCCGGAGATCTTGCGGATGCTGTCGCTGACGAATGTGAGCGCGCGAGAGCTCGCCTCCGCCGACCAGACGATGCCATGGTTGATGCCGTCGACGAGATCCAGATACCTTTTCTGAGCGGCTTGTTCGCGGCGAAGGCTTCGTACCTCCAGCTTCGCCATTTCACGCTCCCGTTCGCTTCGTTCGTTTTCGCGCAGCAGTTTCTCCGCCTGGACGAGGCGTGCGGTCTTTCGGTGCAACTCAGCGAAGACACTGACCTTGGAAAGCAGGATGTGGCTGTCTACGGGCTTATAGAGATAATCGACTGCACCGTAATCGTATCCTTTGTGGAGGTAGTGCTCGTCGTTGTTGATCGCGGTGATGAAGACGATCGGAATATCGCGCGTGCGCGGATTTTTCTTGATCATCGCCGTGGTGTCAAAGCCATTCATCTCAGGCATCTGCACATCCATCAAGATGAGCGCAGGCTCGTGATCCAAGAGATACTTCAACGCAGCGACTCCGGATGTCGCTTTGATCAACCGATAGTCGGGTAGGTTGAGGATGCTTTCAAGCGCCAATAGATTTTCAACGCGATCATCCACCAGGAGGATGTCGATGGTGTCGAGCGACTTGCTTTCGACAGAGTTGAGAGGGGAGTCATTGAGGAGCATGCTACGGAAATCAATATAGGAGGCGCACGAACTGATCAAGCGACAGTTTCAAGGAATGCGGGCTCTGCAGGTAGAGTGAGCACGCTGCAGACGCGCGACGTTTGAAGAGCTGCGCGTGTTTTCCGTTGCGAGTATCTTAGAGCGAATTGCCCAATGCGCGCTACCCAATGCGCAATGCAATGTTCAATTGCCTTTTGCAATACAGCATAAAATCAGGTGTTTTTTTATCAAACTGGACTTGCGATCTCAAAGAACCCGGTGTTTATTCCTGAGCTCATGCTGCAGAGGATGCGGCAATTGCGAATTTTGAGAGATTCGCAAAAGCTCGAAACTGTCTTCAAGAATAGTCTCTTGTGAATGCGTATCCGAGAGACGATTGAAAAACAGACGAGAGATCGAGGAGAATATGCGAGCAAATACGTCACAGAGTCGAGTTTCCGGTGTCGCCAGCGTCGACGGTGAAGAGGCATCGAAGCCTCTGATTTCTTCCAAAGCCAACTCCAGCCGAGTTCTTTCTACAAAATCTAAAATTCGAAAACCCGTGATCGATACGGAATGGGATCTTCTCTCAGGCTCCAGCAAAGAAGAGATTGAAACGCTCGTAGAAGTTTTGAAGTCGGTGAAGACCGGGGACTTCAGCATCCGTCTTCCTTATCAAAAAGACGGCATCTTAAGCCGCGCGGGTGAGCTCTTGAACGACATCATCGGCCTCAATGAGCACATGGCCAATGAGCTGGTCCGCGTCGGTAAGATCGTGGGTCAAGAAGGACGAATGACGGAACGCGCTTCGGTCGGTCCCGCCAAAGGAGCATGGGCCACCAGCATGAACTCAGTCAACCAACTCATTGGGGACTTGGTTGCCCCGACCAACGAAGTCGCGCGCGTGATCACGGCCGTCGCCAAAGGCGACTTGTCTCAGAAAATGTCGCTTGAGATCGAAGGCCGGCCAGTCCGAGGGGAGTTCCTGCGAATCGGGACGACCGTGAATTCGATGGTGGATCAGCTGAACTCGTTTGCCGCCGAAGTGACCCGCGTCGCGAAAGAAGTGGGTCAAGAAGGAAAGCTTGGCGGTCAGGCCGATGTGAAGGGCGTTTCGGGCACGTGGAAAGATCTCACCGATAACGTGAACGGTCTTGCCGGTAACCTCACCGCGCAGGTTCGTAACATCGCGAAGGTGACGACCGCCGTTGCTAAAGGCGACTTGTCTCAGAAAATTACCGTCGATGCGAAAGGCGAAATCGCCGAGTTGAAAAATACGATTAACACCATGGTGGACCAGCTCTCCTCCTTCGCCGCCGAGGTGACCCGCGTCGCTAAGGAAGTGGGTACGGAAGGGCGATTGGGCGGTCAGGCCGATGTGAAAGGCGTTTCGGGCACGTGGAAAGATCTCACCGATAACGTGAACGTCTTGGCCTCGAATTTGACCAACCAAGTTCGTAACATCGCGAAAGTGACGACGGCGGTCGCCAACGGTGACTTGTCTCAGAAAATTACCGTCGATGCCCGTGGTGAAGTGTACGAGCTTAAAAACACCATTAATACGATGGTGGATACGCTCCGATCGTTTGCTGCCGAAGTGACTCGTGTGGCGAAAGAAGTGGGTACGGAAGGGAAACTCGGCGGTCAGGCCGATGTGAAAGGCGTCGCCGGAACATGGAAGGATCTCACCGACAACGTCAATACTATGGCCACAAACCTCACCGTTCAGCTTCGCGACGTCTCAAAGGTCGCCACCGCCATCGCCAATGGTGACTTGACTCAGAAGATTACCGTCGATGTCCGCGGAGAAATTCTTCAGATTAAAGACGTGATCAACAAGATGGTGGATCAGCTCTCCTCCTTCGCTGCCGAAGTGACTCGTGTGGCGAAAGAAGTGGGTACCGAAGGGAAACTGGGCGGTCAGGCCAACGTCAAAGGCGTCGCCGGAACGTGGAAAGACTTGACGGATAATGTGAATGGTCTCGCCAATAACCTCACCGACCAAGTTCGTAACATCGCGAAAGTGACGACGGCGGTCGCCAACGGCGACTTGTCGCAGAAGATCACCGTCGATGCGCGTGGTGAAATTTATGAGTTGAAAAACACCATTAATACGATGGTGGATACGCTCCGATCGTTTGCTGCCGAAGTGACTCGTGTGGCGAAAGAAGTGGGTACCGAAGGGAAACTGGGCGGTCAGGCCGATGTGAAAGGCGTTTCCGGAACGTGGAAAGATCTCACCGATAACGTGAATGGTCTCGCTGCGAACCTCACCGCGCAGGTTCGTAACATCGCGAAGGTGACGACCGCCGTTGCCAAAGGCGACTTGTCCCAGAAAATCACGGTCGACGCCGAAGGCGAAATCCTTGCTCTCAAAAACACGATTAACACCATGGTGGACCAGCTGAACTCGTTTGCTGCCGAAGTGACTCGCGTGGCGAAAGAAGTCGGTACCGAAGGGAAACTGGGCGGTCAGGCCGATGTGAAAGGCGTTTCCGGAACGTGGAAAGATCTCACCGATAACGTCAATCAGCTCGCAGGAAATTTGACCTCTCAGGTCCGTAATATCGCGAAAGTGACGACGGCGGTCGCCAACGGCGACTTGTCGCAAAAGATCACCGTCGATGCGAAGGGCGAAATCTTAGAGCTCAAGAGCACGATTAACGTCATGGTGGATCAGCTCCGGTCGTTTGCTGCCGAAGTGACTCGTGTGGCGAAAGAAGTGGGCACGGAAGGGAAATTGGGCGGTCAGGCCGATGTGAAGGGCGTGTCGGGAACGTGGAAAGATCTCACCGATAATGTGAATGGTCTCGCTGCGAACCTCACGACTCAGGTTCGTAACATCGCGAAGGTGACGACTGCCGTTGCCAAAGGCGACTTGTCCCAGAAAATCACGGTCGAAGCCAAGGGTGAGATTCTCGAGTTGAAAAACACCATTAACACCATGGTGGACCAGCTGAACTCGTTTGCTGCCGAAGTGACTCGTGTGGCGAAAGAAGTCGGTACGGAAGGGAAACTCGGCGGTCAAGCCAAAGTTCCAGGAGTTTCAGGAACGTGGAAAGATCTCACCGATAACGTGAACGCCATGGCGTCTAACCTAACCGTTCAGCTTCGCGACGTTTCGAAGGTCGCAACCGCCATCGCCAACGGCGACTTGACTCAAAAGATCACGGTCGATGTCAAAGGCGAGATTCTCCAGATTAAAGACGTCATCAATAAGATGGTCGACCAGTTGAACTCATTTGCTGCCGAAGTGACTCGTGTGGCGAAAGAAGTCGGTACGGAGGGGAAACTGGGCGGTCAGGCCGAAGTGCGAGGCGTTTCGGGGGTTTGGAAAGATCTCACCGATAACGTCAACGTCATGGCCTCGAACCTCACCAAGCAAGTCCGCGGGATCATCAAGGTTGTGACCGCGATCGCGAACGGGGACTTAGGACAGAAATTCGTCTTGGAAGCGAAAGGGGAAGTGGCCGCTCTCGCTGAAACGATCAACAACATGACGGACACGCTCCGTATCTTCGCCGATCAGGTCACCACGGTTGCTCGTGAGGTCGGTATCGAAGGAAAGCTAGGCGCCCAAGCGAAGGTTCCTGGAGTCGCCGGAACGTGGAAAGATTTGACGGATAACGTGAACTTCATGGCGTCGAATCTGACGACTCAAGTTCGCGGCATCATCAAGGTTGTGACCGCAGTCGCTAACGGAGATCTCAATCAGAAATTCGTCTTGGAAGCAAAGGGGGAAGTGGCCGCTCTCGCTGAAACGATCAACAGCATGACCGATACGCTTCGAACATTCGCGGACGAAGTGACCACGGTTGCTCGTGAGGTCGGTATCGAAGGGAAACTGGGCGGACAAGCGAAAGTCCCGGGTGCCGCTGGAACGTGGCGTGACTTGACCGATAACGTCAATCAGCTCGCTGGTAACTTGACCTCTCAAGTCCGCGCCATCGCCGACGTCTCGACTGCGGTGACGAAAGGGGATTTGACTCGTACGATTAACGTCGAAGCGCAGGGGGAAGTCCTCCAGCTCAAAGACAACATCAACCAGATGATCGCCAACCTGAAAGAGACCACCCAGAAGAACCAAGAGCAGGATTGGTTGAAAACCAACCTCGCCAAGTTCTCCGGTATGATGCAAGGTCAGCGCAATATCGTCTCGGTCGCTCAACTCATCATGTCCGAGCTGACTCCGCTGGTCGATGCCCAGCACGGCGGATTCTTCTTCATGGATGCCCCTGAAAAGGATCGAAACGAGCCTATTTTGAGCCTGATTGCAAGTTACGCATTCACCACCCGAAAGAGCATGGCCAATTCGTTTCGGGTCAAAGAGAGTCTCGTTGGTCAGTGCGCCTACGAGAAGAAACGCATCTTGCTGACGGATGTCCCAGAAGGATTCATCCATGTGCAGTCCGGTTTAGGAGAGTCCTCTCCTTCGAATGTGGTTGTCTTGCCCGTACTCTTTGAAGGCGAAACCAAGGCCGTCATCGAGTTGGCATCCTTCCGCCCTTTCAGCCAGAACCAGTTGAGCTTTCTCGATCAATTGATGGACTCCATCGGCGTTATCTTGAACATGATCTCTTCTTCGATGAGAACGGAAGAGCTCCTGCAAGAGTTGCAACGGTCCAATGCGGAGTTGGAAGCGCAAGCCGTCGAGCTCAACGAAAAAGCCAAACTCCTCGAAGTCAAGAATCAGGAAGTGGAGCTGGCATCGAAGAGCGTCGAAGAAAAGGCCGAGCAGCTTCAGCTCATTTCCAAATACAAATCGGAGTTCTTGGCCAATATGTCGCATGAGCTTCGAACCCCGCTCAATAGCTTGCTGATCCTGTCGAAGATGCTGTCTGAGAACAAGGACGGCAATTTGACTCCGGAGCAGGTCAAGTTCGCGAAGACGGTGTACGCCTCGGGAACCGACCTCTTGGGACTCATCAACGAAATCTTGGATCTCTCCAAGGTCGAAGCCGGCAAAATGCCGATCGATCCGAAGGAAGTCCGTCTGCCGGATGTTCACGATTACTTGGAGCAGACGTTCCGCCATGTGGCCGAGCAAAAGGGCTTGAGCTTCGAGATCAAGGTCACCGACGAGGTGCCGACGCATATGTTCACCGATGTGAACCGATTGCATCAGATCTTGAAGAACTTGCTCTCCAATGCGTTCAAGTTCACCGAACAAGGCAGTGTGGAGCTCGCCGTATCTTTGGCGGATCTCAGCCGAAAACAAGCGATTGCCGGGTTGGCGCCCAGCCAGACCGTCCTGGCCTTTGCGGTCAAGGACACGGGAATCGGGATTCCGAAAGAGAAGCAAAACCTGATCTTCGAAGCCTTCCAGCAGGCCGACGGAACCACCAGCCGCAAATACGGAGGAACGGGTCTCGGCCTGACCATCAGCCGCGAAATCGCGCGCCTCTTGGGCGGTTGGATCGAAGTCGAGAGCGCTCCTGGAATGGGAAGCACGTTCATCCTCTATATGCCTCAGAGCTATACGGGTGCGGAGGCTCGTCACAAGGCAAAGGGCAACGGAACCGGCAGCGAGGAAGCGCGGCAGGATATCGGAGTGGAGACGCCCATGCTTCCAGAGGGCGCCGATTTCGCAGGCCGAAAGATTCTGTTGATGGACGACGATGTCCGAAACATCTTCGCAATCAACAGCATGCTGGAATCCCGCGGGATGCGCGTCCTGCACGCAGAAAATGGAAAAGCCGGGATCGAGATCTTGCGCGAGCACAAAGATGTCGATCTGGTGTTGATGGATACGATGATGCCGGAGATGGATGGTCTTGAAGCCACCCGGCAGATCCGCAAATTGGCCCGCTTCAAGAGCTTGCCAATCATCTCCCTGACCGCGAAAGCGATGAAAGGGGATCGCGAAAAAGCGATCGAAGCCGGCGCGACCGACTATGTCACCAAACCGGTCGATCCTGAGCGTCTCTTGTCAGTAATCTATAAATGGTTGAAAGAAGCTAAAGCATGATGGACTTTGATCAGTTGCCAGCAAGAAGTGGCCAGAAAATGGATCTTTTGATCGCCGAGACGATTCTCGGCCACTCGATCGTGAAGCGCAAGCAGGGGGGATACACCGAAGGGACCGATCGAGGGACTCGCCCGCTGCCATCCTACTCAAAAGACATTTCTGCTGCTTGGGAAGTCGCTGAGAAGATCGGCATTACCCTGATCCCAGTGGACCAAGGATCTTGGTTTGCGATGGCTGGCACGAATGGACAGCGTTGGAAAAGTCCGGGTGAGTTTATTCAGTACTTGCAGACCGGAGAGTTTGCGAGTGCCGGAGCCGCAGTGGCGGATTCCGCGCCTTTAGCGATCTGCTTGGCTGCACTGAGCGCAGTTAAAAAAAAAGAATCCGCCTGAGATTGGATGCTCATGGCCGAGCCCATCCCACGGAAGATCGGGGAGTTTCTCCGAGAATGCATCCGTTCCGTCACGCAGCTCGAGATCCTGCTCGAGTTAGCGCGCGAGCCCTCCCGCTCTTGGGATATCCATGCCCTGAGCAGGGAACTGAGGACGAGCACCCAAATCGTGCAAACGAGCCTGAAAGATCTGGAGATTCACGGCCTGGTTTCAACCCCAAAGGGGGCGCAGCCCCCGATGTTTCAGCTGGCAAACCCCCTGCTTGAAGAAACCCAGAAGAACCTATCCCTGCTCTCTGAGCTCTACCGGACGCATCGGAGCCGCATCATCGAAGCGATTTATGCGTCTCCTCTCGAACAGATTCAGAACCTAGCGGACGCCTTTCGTATCAAAGGCGAGAAAGGAGATTGAAGGCATGCCCGCGATTATTTACGCACTCTGTGCTTTGACCAGCATTGCTTGCATGGGATTTTGGGTGCGCTTCTATTTTCTCAAGGGGGGAAGACTTCTTCTCTATGGCTCGATTTGCTTCCTGGGCCTCGCTCTGAACAACATCCTGCTCTTCTTGGACTTGGTGGTCTTTCCCACGCAAGTGGACCTTGCGATTCCTCGTACAGCAGTCGCGTTGGCGGGAGTGTTGGTCTTTTTGGTCGCGCTAGTGGAGGACGCCGCATGAATGTCTATCTTTCCGGCGCCCTGACGATGGCCTATTTCGTGGTGGGGTTGTTTTTCCGAAGGTTTTGGAAAAAGACCAGGGATCGGCTTTTTGCCTATTTCTCGGCCGCATTTTTCATCTTAGCGATGGAGCGAGTGGTTGGCCAGATCGACAGAGTTCAAGAGACTGCGGGGCCTTGGGTATTTATCTCTCGGATTTTGGCGTTTGGCTTGATTCTCACTGCGATCATTCAGAAGAATCGAGAGGAAGGGAAGGGAAAGTGACGTGAAGTGAAGGGTTCAGCCGGTCTGTTAGCATTAGGTTCGGTACCGGACCTGCTTCGTTTCTACCGCATTTCGCTGGAGCCGCTGAGTAAGCTTTTCGCGATTCCAGCGCTACTCGCAGAGCAATAGCCCGGGATTGCCAAGCACTGTGATGAGCTGAGTTGGGTTGGGTTTGAAAAGCGCTTACAGCACTCGGCTTGATCGAAGCGGCTGATCGGATCGGAAGGATCCAGGCGGCAAGAGAAAGTCGAGTCACGGTGCTCTCGGTTCGCGTAACGTGAATGTATTCGACGCATTTACGCAACGATGAACAAGGAGAAGTACCGTGACTCAATCGCAGTATATCATTGGCAGAAAATTAAACATCATGCAGCTGGGCGAAAAGCTGGGAAATATTTCCGAGGCTTGCAGAAAGCTCGGAGTTAGCCGCACGCATTTCTATGACATCAAAGCTACGCTCGAAGATGAGGGAATTGATGGGCTTTTAGAGAAATCTAAGAGCAAGCCCAGGATCCAAAATCGAGTGGCTGACGAGGTAGAGAAAAAGGTCTTAGACTACTCGCTTGAATTTCCAGTCCATGGCCAAGTCCGCGTTAGCAACGAGCTGCTTAAGCACCATGCCATCTCCGTCAGTCCGACCGGAGTCCGCGGAGTCTGGCTGAGGCACGGCATTCAGACCAAGGCTCTCAGACTCAAGCGCCTCGAGAAGTGGTCAGCCGAGAACGGCCTGGTTCTCACCGAGTCTCAGGTTCAGGCCTTGGATCTGGCTAAGGAAGAAAAGCAAGCTCATGGGGAAATTGAGACTTTTCATCCAGGCTTCTTGCTCGGCCAAGACACTCTGTATATCGGCTACGTCAAAGGCGTGGGGAAGATCTATCAGCAAACGGGAATCGACACGTTCTCAAACGTGGGCTTTGCCAAAGTCTATTCGGACAAGACCGCACTTCCGGCAGCGGACTTCTTGAACGACAAGGTCCTGCCCTTCATGGACAGTCATGGCGTGAAGCTGCTGCGCACCTTGACGGATCGTGGGACGGAGTACTGCGGGATCTTGGAGAACCATCCCTACCAGCTCTTCCTGCATCTGAACGACATCGAGCACTCGAGGACGAAGGCGAGGCACCCGCAGACTAATGGCGCGACGGAACGGCTCAACCAGATCATTCTGGAGGAGTTTTACCAGGTTGCCTTCAGGAAGAAGATCTATGCCTCACTCGAGGAGATCCAAGCCGATCTCGATGAGTACATGGCCCACTACAACGAACAGAGAACCAATCAGGGGAAACGCTGTCAGGGCAAGACCCCGATGGAAACCTTTCTGGCCGGCATCGACCTCATCGGTCGGTACGTTCATGAAAACGCAAATTCACTGGAAGCGGTGAATTAAATACAGTAAGTAGAATCCACGCTAACCGAGAGCGTCATGTAAGCGAGAGTCAAACCCACCGCAGCTGAGTGGTCATTTCTATTCGGAGATCGATTGATCGAGGGTCGATGACCAAGCACGGGATACAGGTGAGTTGGAGAACTATCCGTCCCGCCCTGAGCGACGAGATGAGCCTTAATGTCCGGAAAACAGTAGAATTTCTTTTGCTCAGCTTCTGCTTTGATGCGCGAGAGTTGATTAATATAGATTTATTAAATGATCAGCGCTCAGATTGAAGCCAGAAGCTCGAAAGCTCTCAGCCCGGAGCTCGTATGCGCGAAGTACCGGTCCCTACGATTCAACTAGCAAACTCAAGAACTGCGTTACTATCGCTGTAGGCGCACTTCCGTGAAATCCTGAGCGCCGCCATAAAAGTTTGCGATTCCGAACTATCGCAACTCAGCCGTCGGACGTTTTCCAGAAGTTAGCTCATCTCTGGTCCAGCTTAGAAGCAAGTGATTTTGTTCAGTCAAGAACCATCGACTTTGCAACTCATGAACGTCCCTTGCTTTCTCTTGAGTCCATTCGATACCGCTTTTAAAGCGCTTACTGCGTAAAATCACAGTTCACAAAAGCTTGCTCGCGCCCCACGTTAAGAGCCGAGCTCAATCTTTTATTTTTTGCAGATTTTGAAACGGTTTGGACACCGTAGCTCGATACGTCGCCTTTTTTAATGGTTGCGCCTATCTCGTAGCCCAGTGCCGGCCCACCGTCGGCTGCTGAAATGGCTGCTAGGGCGGCTTCTAACGTGTAACCCTCAAACGTCATGTTAGTTCCGCCTTGAGAGAGAGTTAAGGTCATAGTTTGAGAGGTTTTTGAGTCGATCGTATTTCCTTGTGCATCTCTCATTGAGTAAACGAGTTCACAGCGAACCATTGGTCCAACAAACGCGCTATGCGCAGAGAACGCGGATGCCGAAACCAGCAAAACTCCAAATGCCATAATTACTTTTTTCATTTTTAAATCATTTCCTTTTTTTAATTTGTTGAATCGAAATTTTTTTACTGCACCCTAATGGAATAGGCCGGACAATAGTCGGCATACATGATCCGATTGAGGCATACCTGACGTTGATGATTTTTTGCGTCTTGAAGTGCCAACAGGACCAGGGTTTCGCAATTGCTGGGTCCCCCACGTCCTGATGCACGCGGATAATTGAAAAACTGCTCCGTGCCATCCGACGATTGCAATTTAATTTTAAAGATATCTACTGCAACTTCGTTTGTGATCTCGTAACTCTCGACCGTACCGCAGGTCTCCGTTGCTTTGGCGGGGTTAGCCCATGCTCCGAGCACTCCAACACACGCAAGTGCGAGTAGCGAAGAGTTTCTTAAAACGGCTTTCATATCATTTTCCTTTCTATTTTAGGCTGTTATTCGGCCGGGAATAATTCAAAGCCCTGCTTGAATTTGTCTTTCATTGCCTTGATCTTTGTTTCGATCATTGGGACACATTGATCGATCGAATCTAATGTGAATGTGGAATCTAAAGAGTGATCGACGTTGATGTAATCGCCGTCTTCGAATAGTCGCATCCGGATGTACTCTCTGTCGTTTTCTGCAACATCCTTGAAAGAAGCAAACCTGAGATTATTTTTTCGGATTGCATAGGGATATTTCATGCTCATCGCGTAGGGAGAGATAATTGAAGTTAAACTGATCTCGGCAGGCGTCGTGGTGACAAATTCGCAGATTGAACTTGCGATCGAATGTGCTTCACCATCCAACTCGCGTGATTCTGAGAAGGGTACGGCACGTACCGGGATTATGGCTTTTCCTTCGTGAGTTAACCTAAAGTGGATATTCCAATAGTGATTTAAATCTCCAAATCCTACATCAAAGCCCTCATTAGACGGAAGGGTTCGGAGGAACTGACTGGAATCAAGCGTGGGGATCCGATTACTAGCAACTTTTAAAAAGCCACCGCGTTTTCGGTTCGCGCTAGCGGGACTAAACAAGTAGCCCACGATTTCGCGAGCTTCTGGGCTGCTTTGCTTCGAATATTTAATGGTCTGGCCCGAAACCGGATCGGTTTGGATAAGATCATGAGGCTTTAGAAGCGCATACATGATTTCATGCAGAATGAGCGCGGCTCGTTGATCCTCAGTTATCTGATTCCAATTATCGTGATGAATTAAAATCCTCCGGCCCGCTCGTATCGCAAGCTGTACGACTTGAGAGGAGTCCAGATCCAAGTTCGTCTCTTCATCGCCAACTGGAATTAGGGCCGGGCCGACCAAACTCCATTCGTAGGAGTTCACTCCGAGCATCACTACCCACGCGCTAAGCGGATCCAGGGTCCTGAGCTCGTTGATCTTGCGCGCAAACAGATCCGCTGTTGCATCGTCGATGAAGCTCAACGACTCTTTGATGACCTGGACATCCGACGGGTCCGCTTTCGAAGAAGCATCGAAATAGGGAGACTGCTCAACGCCCGCCTCGACTAGGTCGAGAAGATAAATCTTTGAGCCGATTTTTATTCCGTTGCCCCCGTTACCGGCTTCACGCCCTGCATATGAACTTGAGGTGCTTATTAATACCGCAGTAAGACCTGCGATGAGTCCGAATGATCGTTTCATGAGTTTTCTCCTTTTTGATCGAGTCTGAAAAATTGAACAGCTAAACAGTAGATACTGTCTTTCTTTGAAGTCTTTTCCATCTCCGCATTAAATTCGCGACGGAACTTTTTAATGAGCGCCTTCGCTTGGGGTAGAGCAGATACCGGAATGGCGAGAGTGAGTGCAGATAAGTCCCGTTCGTCTGGTGATTGAAGACGTATGGAGGCTTTCGCACGATCCAAAATATGCTCGTGATGCCTCTTGAGTCCCTCGCTGGGAATCCCTGACGGGGTTGCAGTGAAGTTTTCCGTTGCGCAAAGTTTTCCTTTTTTTCTCTCCAGGAGAGCTAACCTCAACAATCGATCGATCGCGGTCTCAGCTTCCAGAATTGAAATTCCCAAACGTTTCGCGATCCAGCTTGCTTCACTCTGGAAATCTTTTAGGCCGGTGAGTTCAAGAATGGCATAGTGATACCAAGACGAGATCACTTCGAAGGAATCCAATTGAAGAAGCGTGATGTCTTCAGTTAGCTTGAGTCTTTCTAGCTTTTCTTGAGCGAGTTTTTTTGTAATGGCGCTACGACCATGTTTTGCTTCCACATGTGTGATAAGAAGTTCCATTTCTTGGGGAGCGTAGCCAAGTCTTTGCGCAATCTTGCTAGCTACCTCAACTGAGATACCCCGCTTGTAGTTAATCACCTCGTTCAAGCGAGAGTGGGACATCCCCAAATCCCGAGCATAGGCTCTTAGGGAATAGCGCGCGTTTTGCGAAGATCGCTTGGCGTATTCGTCTTTAAGAGTTTCTCGATAGTCTTTATGGGGCGAGATCATGGTGAGAGCTTTTATGACACGATGAGCTAGGTGTCAATATTTGGTAGAACAAAGTGGTCTATGAAAATCTATGACTATAAGCCAATGAATTTCTCAGATTGAAAGATTTGATACGAATCAGGGTTCGTGGGCAGTCCATTCAAAACTGCGGACGAAAAAGCTAACTCAGGTGTCCAATACCGACGGTCAATCAGAAGCTTCAGGGGAAGGCACTTTTGAGATTCGGCATAGCTTAAAAAGAATGGCTCCCAGTTGATCGGAAAGGTTGTTGAGAGTTGGATCCTTGATTTCCTCGAGATCTAAGATCGCTTGCGATTCACGCAAAGACCCTAATGCCAGTGTAAACGCCCTGAGCTGCTCTTTTTCCGTACGGTTACCCGCAGCCTCCGCCAAATTAAGGGCAATGGACGAGCTCGAGCGCATCAACTGGTCCTTAAAATGTGTAGGCAACCTGAGAGGTTTGCAGCTTTGATAGAACGCCTTTGCCAACTGGTAAGCCTTGAAATCCTTGAGCATAGCTTTCAAGATCATGCGCATTTCGTACCGTTCATATCTCTCTAAATTACAGAATCGTGATTAAATCCTGGTCAAATACACCGGATTCAGGACTATCCCCGCTACCCCGGGACCGGTGCATCGAGCTCACGAGCTCCGGGCTGAGAGCCTTCGAGCTTCTGGCTTCAATCTGACAACTGGATTGCCATCCCTAGGTTCTTTCATCGAGATTTGGGACCTTACTGTAGAGATAAAGTCCGAAGGATGGGCTCTCTATTGACTGAGATGACTAGCCTTGATGATCTCAACTGAACCAATGGCTCTAGTACCAAGTAAATGAGGAACAGGCAGGTTTTCTTGTCTTCGAGGTCTAGATGGTTGCCTATTTATTGTGGTTGGACCGTGGTTGGACCATCTGTATACTGTCCTGTGGCTTCGTTCTCCTGGCTTCTGTCTACGATCTGAAATCTGAATTTCAATCCCTTGATTCTCTTAAGGTGTATCGACGCTTCTAGAAAAAGATAAATTCCGCACGATGCATCTGATGTCTGTCTGAACGCTAGTCTTGATGATTTCAACTCAGAAAACAGCCAAAGGTCATGCTGGCTTGACTACAGAATGCTAGCAGTCCCCGCCTGATTCTACGAATCCCTACTTCTGATCAAAAGCGGAATCCCTTCAGTCCCCCAGAGTTTTAAATTCTCGGGCAAATGGGTCGAAAGCAACTCACGGAGGTAAGCGGCATTTCCAGCCTGTTTCGCACCGACGATATCATCAAGGATCGAGAGCAGATCGGCGCCTAAGATACGAATCTCTTCTTGTGTCCCTGTTCTCAGAACGATGCTTGCGCTTTGGATGGCCTCGGAAAAGGTTTGGACTCCATCGACTAATTTCAAAAATTCAGTTTCCGTATCGCCGCTTGCGCCCATGTCTTGGCTGATGGTCATCAGTCGTTGGGTGAAAAAGATCAACATCTGCAAGGTATCGTGGGCGATCTCGCGGGGATGAGCGAAGATGATCTCGACGCTCTCCAGTTTCGCGAGCGGGACTTTCTGAAGGTCCTGTTCATCCCTCGGGCTGATTTCCCGGCCATCGACTCGAATCGTAGAGACGAGCATGTTTCCGGAAATCAGGTTTTTCGTGACGTAAGACATCAACGTGCCGAAATCTTCCCCACTGGCAACGGGAGAGGGCTTTTCCACTCCATTGATCAAAAAGTGGTTCAAGGAGTCACCTCCCTCTCTAAGGGTGAGACGCTCGCCCTTTTGATCGATACGGGTTTAGCCAGGCTCAACGTGTGGTCGATCCACTCACGCAAGATAGCCACTCCACGGCCTAGCTGCCGATAGGACTCAGCAGTTTCCTTGCCAAGATCTGAGAGCAGGCTTCCGTTCAAATTATGCATCAGCACTTTGGACATCTGGGAAAATGCAGCGAGTGAAGGGTCCGTTGCAGCCAAGCGATCCACGAGCTGATCAATCTCTGTCAATCGCAGGCCCAAATCCTGAAGTCCGTTGCGGTCTCGAAGATCCATGACTTTGGAAGACTTCAAGGTTGAGCTCTTCAGGCTCAGCTCGATGGCCGTCTTTCTGGCTTCTTCGCAGAGTTTTCCTAAGATGCCCGAAGACTCCTGGATTTTTCGCAGAGACTGGATCAAAGCTGGGCTGATTCGATCCCTGGAGATTTCTTGGCCCATAGCGGGCACCCAACCGCAATACCAAGCGCGCGCGATGTGGCCGATGACTTGGGCATTCCACTCCTGCAGGGAAAGCGTTCGATGGATCAACGGCTCGAACTTGACCCCTCCGCCATCGTCCGTCGCACGGATCTTGGACCTGAAAACGCGGATCTTGGAGATCTCAGAGGCCCAGCCGAGTTCCGAGAAATGCTGTTCGAGCGCCCGCGGAGCGCGAAGTGCCCAATCCGATGAGGCGAAACTCCAAGTCGCGTAAGCGGCTTCAGGGCTGACGTCTTTGCGGCAAGTATGGGCGGGAAGTTCTTTTGCGCCTGATGCGCAGCCTGTGCATGGCGCAAGGTTCGAGACGACATAATGGCCATTGCCATAGGGTCCGGTCTCGGTGAGTCGCACTGGGCCCACCGAAATATTCAGGACTCGGGTTCCTAAGACGCTTGCCAAATGGATTGCGGCTGTGTCGCCAGCAATGAGCCATTGGCATCGGCTGACCACAGAAGCCCAGAGATCGAAGTCTGTTTTCCCGACGAGGGAAAGCACCCTTTTGGTGGGAATGAGGCTTAAGAGCTCCTTCGAACGCGGGATATCTTCTTGACCGCCTAACAGAACCAGTTGGCATTCGGGGTGGCGATCCAAGATCAGTTTTCCGAGTCGTGCCCAGTTGGCGATATCCCAGATTTTGCACTCGCTTCCGGCGCCGAGTTGAAGCGCGACCCATTTCTTCGATCTTTCGTGATTGGAATGGGCCAGGAGCAAGTCTTTTTCGCAGAGCTCTAGCGAGAAAAAAGTTTTGGAGGTGACTTGAGCATTTCCTGCATCACTCGGATCGCCCACATGAATCTGTAAGGCAGTCAGCAGCTGGGTAGTCAAGATGTCCGTCAAATGGATGTTTTGTTCGATCTGACCTTGAACGATGGCTTGAATGTAATGGCTCCAGCCATCCAGGCAGGAAAGTGTCCCGTCATTGCGCCGTGAGAACCCGAGCTTGACCCGCGAGGGCAGCAGGCCAGTCAGGTAGCTGCTCGACTCGGAGTAAGACCAGTTGACGATGAAGTCCCAAGGCTCTTGAACCAACGGACGCACCCAGCTTGCGACGTCGCGGAGCCCCTGCTCCCGGCTTCGCTTGCCTTGCAGCAACGGTGACAAGATCTGGTCCGAAGGAAAAGGGATGACCTGATGCAGCCAGGGAACTCGTTTTGCCGCGCTCGCGAAGCGTTCCCTCGCCACGAAGTGGATTTCAAGCTGAGGATAGAGTTGTTTGGCCGCTCTCAAAGCCATCAAGCTTTGGAGCGTGTCTCCGAGCCGGCACATCTGGATCACCAGGCACCGGATCTTCGGCGGCTGATGCGGGGGTTGAGACTGCTTCCGATTCGCGCCCGTTGCGGAAATGCTCATGAGCGGGCTTCCGCCTGTTCTTTGAGAAGGCATCGGAGGAAATCAGCCAAAAGCTGTTCCACGTTCTTCTCTTCGGTTCTCGGGTCTTCCGTCACTTCGCCTTGCAAAAGCTTTCCATCTGCGGCCATCCGTCCTCCTTGACAGACCGTTTACTCAAGTAGCTTGACTGATGATCTTCAAAAGCTCCGTTGCTCCAGCATGGTCTTTCTGAAGCTCCAAAGTTTTCTGAGCAGTCGTCCTGGCCTCATCCTTGCGGCCCAGGTGAAACTGCAATCCTGCCAAACTGTACATCAAATTCGCATTAACGGGCGCGCTCTGCACGTACTCGCCCAGAATTCTGGCCGCAGTCGCGTACGTCTTGAGCTCATACGCGCATTTGACCAGGTAAAATACCGCGGTGGGATTCGCGAGCTGCACGTCCAGTGCCCGGGCGAAACAATCGTGCGCTGCGCGCTTGTCGTTTTCAGCGATCCCGCAAGAGCCCAAACCTGAAAGCGCTTTGTCGTTCCGGGGATTGGCCGCGATCGCCGCTTGAAAGTGGCGCTTGGCCTCGGCGATTTTCCCGCTCTGCAAATGGAGCGCGCCCAGGTTCGCATGAAGAGTGTCATTTGCTGGCTCAATTGCAAGAGCAGCGGAAAAGCTCGCTTCCGCTTTATCGTTCCGCTCAGCCCGCATCCAGCAGTTGCCGCAAGCTTTGTAGATTTCCAGGCGTGTGGAGGCGGAGATCTCCTTGAGATTCAACGCCCGCTCCAGCGCATCTGCCGCTTGAAGATCTTTTTTGTTTCGGATCAGGAGCGCAGCAAGTCGCTGGTAGGTATCCAGTGTCGGGTGGTAAGTGATGGATTCTTCGTAATTTCGGCAGGCTTCCTCGAGTTTGCCCTCGCCCTCGTAACAGCGCCCTAACCAGTAGAACGGCAGGGCGGATCTCTCGCCTGTCTTCAGTACCGCTCGATAGATGTTTCGAGCCAATACATACTCGCCCGAATGGAAAAGCAGTTCAGCGTTCTGAAGGAGAAACGGGATATTCAGGCTGCCTTCGCCCGTGTAGATTCCATCCATGGCGCCTTGCGGAGCCGCTGTGGCTGCGGTGGATGAAACTGACGCAGAAGCCGAAGTTTGAGCGGTGGGGGCCTTGCTCTTGGGAGCGGACTTGGGTCGAACTTGAATCAAGTAACCCATGGTCTCCTGCTCGGAGTTGCGATCGAACTCATCGAGCGTGTCCTCTAGAGTTCGGATCCTCACCATCCGATCGACTCGGGCTGGGATCGGTACCAGATCGACGATGTCATATCCTTTGGTATCGAGCTCTTTGCCCAAGGCATCCATGAGATTGGGGATGATTCCGGCGTTTTCTTGTGGGGTAGAGTTCATAATTTCTGATCCAATTCTTCGCCGCTTTCGGTGACCCAGGTGCTTTTGAATTTCGAGACGACTTCCCGGTGTTTTCTGGAAGAGTTCACTTCTTGAGTGATGCGGAGTTTTTCGGTTTCAATCGAAACGATCACTCGTTGATCGGCCAGCAGGATCTCGCGCACGAGCCCTTCGTTCTTGGTCATTTCCTGGCGAACTTGCTCGATGAGCCTGGATGTGCGCTGTTCGCTGGCCAGGCCTGCGATGACTTCACTGATTTTCACATCGAAGAACTCGATGGCGCGGAACGTCTTGTCGCGGCGACGCTCGAAATCCTCGAGGCGCGACAGATCCCCGGTTTCCGCCGAGGCGGCGAACTCCATAGAGAGGTCTCGAAACCGCTCGAGACGGCGGTTTTTTGCCTGAAGAAGCGCGATCACGTCCATGTTATTTAGAAGCAGTTCCTTTCTGCATCTGCTCAACGGCCCCTCTCCATCCTGCGAGAAGGGTTTCCAGATTACTGGCGACTGCGTTGAGCGGCTCCTTCGAATTCTCGACGTTGGCCTTCACCAACTGCTCGGTCATAAAATTATACAACCGCTCGAGGTTGCGAGCAATCTCGCCGCCTACGTCAAAATCGAGGGTGGCCGTCAATTCATTGATGATGTCATGCGCTTTGACGATATGCATGCCCTTGCCCGCGATGTCCTTCTTGTCGATGCAGACCGCCGCTTTTTTGACGTTTTGGATCGCCGCTTCGTAGAGCATGATGAGGATTTGGCCTCGATTCGCCGTTTTGATCGCAGTTTGCTTGTACTGATTCGGACCGTAATTGCCTGCCATATTCTACCCCCTTAGCCCCCGAGAAGTTGCGAGACTAGATTGTTGCTGCCCCCGGATGGAAGCGTCGCGCTCAAGTACTGCTGCTGCCGTTGCATATCGCTCAATGTACCTTGAAGCCGTGCAAACTTCGCCGTCAGGGCTTCCTGCTTCTGATCGATGCGTCGCTCCTTGATCGCGATCTGATCATCAAAGGCTTTGATTTTGTTTCTCAGCGCTTGTTCACGGTTATTGAGAAACCCGTCGCCCGTCTGAGTATAGCCGCTGATGGCCTGACGAAGCCGAATGGCGATCCCGTTCTCGCCGCAGATGGCCTCAGCCATCTGCTCGAATTTGCCTTCGATCGCCTTGGTGAACTTTTCTTCTTTGAAAGTGAGTAACCCGGTCTTTGCGAACTCGATCCCAAGCTCATGCAGGAACACTGGATGGTATGTATCCTCATCGTCCGGGTCCGAGTAGGTGGGGAAAGCCTCATGAAACAGGTTTCGGAGTTTGAACTCCATCCCCTGCAAGCTGGTATCGCCGGTGAACATGGTCCGGGTATCGCTTTTTTCGTCGACCTGATTTTGCTTGATGATGAACTCGAAGATCGAGTTGACCTGATCGACCATGGCTTTCACTTTGCCGGCGATCTTCTGATAGTCTTCCGTGATGTTCATCGTGAAAGGCTGGTCCGGTTTGGCCTGCTTGAGATGCATGTTCACGCCGGTCAAAAATTCCGGGATGTCATTGCTCTCGCCCTCGATCTCAAAGTCGTCTAGCTTGAGCAGGGCGTTTTTCGCATCGTTCTCTTCGCTGACGTAGAAGTCCTCCCGGCCGTCCAGGAAGTAAAATTGAGGAAACATAAGGGCGTCGTCCTCGCCGTCTTTTTTCCCTGTGATCACCAGCCGCCATGGGTTTTCCGAGTCCGAAAGATCCTTGATCACTGAAGCGCGAACCGGCGAGTTCTGCTGCTTGTTGATCATGGATTCGATGCCGTGAAGGCTAGCATGATCTTCGTCGATGAATAGATCTGCGGAATCTCCGTTCGGCAGGTAGACGACGACGTATCCGATCCCGAGGTTAGGCTCGTCCGGGCTGCTGAATCCGTTTGAGATGATGGAGGATCTCGCGGCGAGCTCGTCGATTTCCATTTTATAGCTGCCAGGGTTGGCTTTTTCCTTGTCGAGCGTCACGCTCACTTGATTCGCGCCGTCTCCTAAGTCGACTTTCAGCTCGCGGAATCGGCGGAAGTTGGACAGCTCCGAGAACACCTTGTCGGCGCCCGTGAATTTGCCTTTGAACTCTTGGAAGAGTTTCATCTTCTGCTCTTCGCGCGCTTTGCGCGCTTCGATCTGCTTGATCGGCTCGCGCTCAGCGTCGATGATCTGTTTAAGCGCGGCTTTGAATTGCCCGCCGCCTATGGGGTCAAACCGTAATCCCAAACTGACTCTCCTCTAATAGACGTACAAACTTGATAAACCAGGGGAAAACACAAGCCTTTCCCCCTTCCTATTATCAATGGAGAGACGCAGTCTGCCAATCGGCAGAATTTACCGCCAAATCTATCTTAAAACGCCGATCTGCCCGGACTTCACGGTCAACATCACCCAGTCCCGGCTCAAGTAGCCTTCTTGGTAGCTGATCTTGCCCGTGACGCCGGGAAACTTGGAAATTCCGCGAAGCGCATCCCGTAGATCCGCGCGCGATCGTGCTCGGCTCGCGCCCAAAGCCTGTTCCAAAACACGGCCTGCATCGAAGGCGATCGCTTCCATGGAGCTTGGCTCTTGGTTGAACGTCTCCCGGTAGCCGTCCGAGAATTTTTTGACGGTGGTCGAGGTGGACGTCGCTTCTGGGGAGAACGCATCGAGAAAAACCGAGTTTTCCGCGTAATTTTGAGCCCGTTGGATCAGTTCAGGCGAGTCCCAGGCGGCGATCCCGAGAAATCGCACGTTGTCGACATCGCGGTAAGCGAAGGTGGGCAAGATCTGTCCAAGCGCCTTGGGCTCGTCCGGAATGAATACCGCCTCGTAATCCACGATCGGCTTCAGGGCGAAATACTGTTCTGTCTTGCGCGTTCGTTTCTTGATCTTGTTTACTTCCCGCTCCCTCGCCAGAGCCTCGAGCTCACGGCGCCTTGCCTCGGTGTAATAGAGACCCGAGAGCTTGTCGACGGGTTGTCTGAAATCTGTCTCACCGGGGGAGTACGACTCGATACCGACGATCTTCCCGCCCAAAGACTCGACCGCGTCCCAGTAGTTCTGGCTGAATTGCTCGCCGAACTTGTCGCGCGGATGGAGTATCGCGAATCGCCGCATTCCCAGTTGCTCGATCGCGTATTTCGCGACCTCATAGGCCTGCGCTCGAGGCGTCAATCCTGCCGAGAAAATATAATCGCCTGAGACGCCAGGCTGCTGCGAGAGCGTCAGGATCGGCATTCCAAGCTCTTGCGCTCTTTGAGTGATTTGTTCGACCCCTTTGCTGAGGAGGGGGCCGATCACGCCGATCGCATGGTCCTTGAAGTAAAGGGCTTCCAAGGCACGGAGGCTCTGGGCAGGTGTCTCACCGCTGTCCTCGATGACTAAGCTGTATTTCGGTTCAGCCCCTTCGCCGTTGAAGATGCGGAAGGCCAGCTCGAGGCCTTGCAAAGTCCGAGTCGCATATCTGGAAAATTTGCCGGTCATCGGCAGGAGTACGCCAATCACTTGAGGGTCGACTTCGGATTGGGTCAGCTGCGATGCAGTGTTCGCCTGTGCCTGCGCTTGAGACGGAGTTTGTAACGCTGCGAGATTGGCCTCGGGATTTCGGAGCAATTCTTCGGCCTCGGCATAATGGGCGCTTTGAGGGTATTTCGCCACGAGAAGCTTGAGCTGCTCTTGCCCCTGTTCCTTTGCTCCGGATTGGATTTTTCTTGCTCCAAGATGGAATAAAACCCGGTCGGCAACTGGTGAGTCCGAATGGTCTTGGTACAAGTCTTCCAAGGCTGGGAGATCAGATACTCCCTTTAGGCAGGTCTCTAGCTGAGTCATCAGCGCCGCCCGATTTCCCGCATCTTCCACGTAATCAGAGGCTTTGATCGCGTCACGAGCTGCTTCGAGGCTCTGTCCGCGTTTCTGGCGGATTCGAGAGCGCAGGAAATAGAATTTCATCTGCGTTTCTTTGTTCAAGTCCTCGGTATGGATCTGATCAAAAGTCTTTTCAGCGTCCTCCGGCTGGTTTGCATCAAACTGTGCCGCAGCCAGGTTATAAAGGATGAAGTTCCTGAATTTTGCGTTCTTGGTCGGCGTATCGACCGCGCGCCGGAAGTGATAAATCGCCTTGAGTGAATCTTTGCGAGCCAAGTAAGTCAGGCCCCGGATGTTGCGGATCTGCGCGAGCTGAGGGCTTCGCGGATATCTCTTTTCGTAGACAGCCAATTTCTTGAGGGCCGCCTCGTAAGCGCCTGCTGTGTAAAGCGCTTGGATGTCCTTGTACTCTTTGGCCTCTTGAGGGCTTAACGCTCCGTTTGCGGCGGCTTCATCTTGCCCATCAGACGAAGTGTTTCCGCTTCGGCTGGAAGGACTCGAGCACGAAGCTGCCCCCAAAACGGCGCAGAGAGAAATAGTGCATAAGGTCAGAGCCGAAGATCCCCGGGTGCGATTCATCATCCCCATGGGGAAAAGGTTACCTCAGCCGAAGAAGTTTTTCACTTTCTCAAAAAAGTTATGATGCATGGGGTGGGCATCCGCGCCGACTTCTTCAAAGCGTTTGAGGAGGTCTTTTTGTTCTCCGGTCAGTCGGGTCGGGGTCTCAACCAGGATTCGGACCAGCTGGTCGCCCCGGCCATAAGATCCGAGACGCGGCAGGCCTTTGCCTTTGAGTCGCAAGATCTTATGAGATTGCGTACCCGCGGGGATCTTCATTTTCACTTTGCCTTCGAGCGTCGGAACCTCGACATCCGCTCCTAGTGCGGCTTGAATGAAAGTCACGGGGACTTCGCAGATCACATCTGACTCGTCCCGGGTAAAGAAGTCATGGGGAAGAATATTGATCACCACGTAGAGATCGCCCGTTGGACCCCCGCGTTCCCCGGCTTCTCCTTCGCCAGTCAGCTTGAGCCTCTGGCCGGTATCCACTCCCGCCGGGATTTTGACGGCGATTTGGGATCGCTTTTTTACGCTGCCACTGCCCCGGCAGTCCGAACAGGGATCTTTGATCGTCTGCCCAGACCCATTGCACTGCGGACAGGGGCGAGTAATCGCGAAAAAGCCCTGCTGAAAGCTGACTTCCCCTCGGCCCTGGCATTGGGCGCAGTCTTCTGGATGGCTTCCGGCTTTAGCGCCGGTTCCCTCACAGGTATCGCAGCGGACGGATTTAGCGATGCTCAGGACTTTTTCCGCACCAAAGGCGGCTTCTTCAAAGGAGATGTCTACCGTGGTCCGAAGATCCGCTCCCGGTCTCCCACCGCTTCGGCGTCGACCGCCTCGGCCTCGCGCTCCTCCAGCGCCTCCAAAAATATCTCCAAAGATATCCCCGAAGATGTCATTGATCGAAGCGCCGCCGAAACCCTGTTGAAAGTCAAAGCCCCCCATGCCGCCGCCCGCGCCACCGGCGTTCGCCGCGTGCCCGAACTGATCGTACATCTGCCGTTTCTGCGGATCCGAGAGGACTTCGTAGGCTTCGGAGAGCTCTTTGAACTTCTCCTCGGCTTTTTTGTCGCCGGGATTCTTGTCCGGGTGAAATTGCACCGCAAGTTTGCGGTAGGCCTTTTTCACTTCGTCGGCCTGGGCATTTCTGCCCAGGCCTAGCACTTCGTAATAATCCCGCTTGTTCGCCATAGGGTTTATACTCTAATGAAACTCACCCGCGAAACGCCAGGGGAGAAAACCGGACCATTGATTTCGATCGCGACTTAGACTTCCTTGAAATCGGCGTCGATGACATCATCGTCCTTCTTGCCCGCCGAGGATCCGCCTTTGCCCGCACCTTCATCCGCATGGCTATGACCGTTTGAACCGCCGTTAGCTCCTCCGGCCTGCGCTCCTGCTTGAGCGCCTGCATTTTTGTACATCTGCTCGGCCATTTTATTGGAGGCCGCAGTGAGCTGCTCGGTGGCCTTCTGAAGGTCAGCCAATTCCTTGCTGTCGAGGTGCTTGCGCGCTTCCACCAAGGCGTCTTCGACTTCTTTTTTCTGAGTCGCCTCGATCTTGTCGCCGCTTTCTTTGATCGTCTTCTCGATCGTGTAGATCAAGCCGTCCAAAGTATTTCGGGCATTGACGAGCTCTTTGCGTTTCTCGTCCTCGCCACGATGTTCCTCGGCTTCCTTCTGCATCCGCTTGATCTCGTCCTCGGACAATCCGCCAGAGGCCGTGATCCGGATCGATTGTTCTTTGCCGGTACCCAAATCTTTGGCGCCGACATGCACGATCCCGTTGGCGTCGATGTCGAAAGTCACTTCGACTTGAGGCACGCCGCGGGGAGCAGGCGGGATCCCAACCAGGTCAAAGCGTCCCAGGGACTTATTATGCTCGGCGAACTCGCGTTCCCCCTGCAGGACATGAATCGTCACCGCAGATTGATTGTCCGCTGCGGTCGAGAAGACCTGGGATTTCTTGCTTGGAATCGTCGTGTTCTTGTCGATCAGCTTGGTGAAAACGCCGCCCAGAGTTTCAATCCCGAGTGACAATGGAGTCACGTCGAGAAGAAGGACGTCTTTCACATCCCCCTTGAGCACGCCACCCTGGATGGCCGCGCCGACAGCGACGACTTCATCAGGGTTCACGCCCTTATGGGGCTCTTTTCCAAAGATCTCTTTCACTTTCTGCTGAACTCGTGGCATGCGGGTCATCCCGCCGACCAGGATCACTTCATCGATCTTGGACTTTTGGACGCCGGAGTCTTTGACGCAGGTTTCGCAAGGCGCAATCAGCTTCTCGATGAGATCGGAGACCAGCGCTTCGAACTTGGCGCGCGAAAGCTTCATGTTCAAGTGCTTGGGGCCCGAAGCATCGGCCGTGATGAACGGCAGGTTGATGTCGGTTTCGGCCGTGCTCGAAAGTTCGTGCTTGGCTTTTTCCGCCGCTTCTTTCAAACGCTGCAGAGCCATTTTATCTTTGCGGAGATCGATGCCGGCTTCTTTTTTGAACTCATCCGCCAGCCAGTCGATGATGCGTTGGTCGAAATTGCCGCCGCCCAAGAACGTGTCGCCGTTGGTCGCCTTCACTTCGAAGACGCCATCGCCCATCTCGAGGATCGAGATATCGAAAGTCCCGCCCCCCAAGTCGAAGACGGCCACCGTGATGTCTTTGCCCTTCTTATCCAAGCCGTAAGCCAGCGCGGCCGCCGTGGGTTCGTTGATGATGCGTTTGACTTCGAGGCCCGCGATGCGGCCGGCGTCTTTCGTCGCCTGGCGCTGGGCATCGTTGAAGTAGGCCGGAACCGTGATGACCGCTTCGGTCACGGGTTCACCCAAATAGTCCTCCGCGGTCTTCTTCATTTTCTGAAGGACAAGCGCGGAAATTTCCTGAGGAGAGTACTCGCGATCGCCGACGCTGATCCAGGCGTCGCCATTTTTGGCTTCTATGATCTTGAAGGGAGTCACTTTCGCGAACTCCGTCACTTCACGCGAGGTGAACTTGCGGCCGATCAAGCGCTTGGCTTCGAAAACAGTTCGCTCGGGGTTCGTCACCGCTTGGCGCTTGGCGGTCTGACCGACCAGGCGCTCGCCACTCGGGGTGAATGCCACGACCGAAGGGGTGGTGTTGGCGCCTTCCGAATTCGGGATGACTTTGGGGTCACCGCCCTCGAGCACCGCTACGCAAGAATTAGTCGTTCCTAAGTCGATTCCAATGATTTTTCCCATAATTCGTTTCCTCTATTTCCTTTAAAAATGTGCTCTAAATCAACTCTGTCAAATCGTAGTGGTACCCGTCGCCGGCCCGCTGCTGACCAGGACCCGGGCAGGGCGAAGAAGACGGCCATGCAGGGTATAACCCTTGGTAGCTTCTTGAATCACCGTACCAGGGGGCTGCACCGAAGGTTCCTGAGCGACAGCTTCATGCAGGTTCGGATCAAAGGGTTGATTCAGGGAATCAACGGCCTCCACGCCTTGGCTTTTCAAAACTTGTTTGAACTGCTGAATCACCATTTCCAAGCCAGCGACGAAATTCTTATCCGTCTGAGGCGGGATATGGGCTGCCACGCGTTCCAGATTATCCAGGACTTGAAGAAGTTCTCGAGCCTGAGGCTCCCAAGCGTATCGAATCAACTCGGAGCGTTCTTTGATCGAGCGTTTCTTGAAGTTCTCAAAATCCGCGTACAAATAAAGATACCGGCTTTCCTTCTCTTTCAGTGCGGCTTCCAATTCAGCGATCTTCGCTTCATAGGCACCGGGGGTACCAGGGGCGGCAGGAGTCCCTGGATTTTGGGGCAGGTCACCCTGAGGGGGGGCATTTTGCGGAACATTTTGCGCATTAGGTCCAGATTGATTCACTGCGGTTTCCTCCGATCGGCTTACGATTGCTTATGGGCACGAATGGACGTGAGTCAAATAGGAACTTCCTAAATGCCATTTTAATCGGGTCCTGCGCTAAGAAAGGGCGGCGATGATCTGGTCTGAAAGGGCAAAACCCCGGGCAGTTAAGCGAAGTCGGTTGACCTGCTCAGGATGTGGCTCTAAAAGGCCTTCTTTTTGAAATTGCTGGGCATGGGCGCTGGCAAGGGCTCGCTGATCAAGCCAATCTTTAGGAAACCCCTCATCTAAACGAAGGGCCAACATCCAACGCTCCAGCTCTTTTTGCTGCTCGGTCAGGGTTTCTTCCCATTCGATGGGAGACTCGCCTGTCTCCAAGAGCTGCCCATATTTATGAAGCGAGGAGACGTTTTTCCAGCGCTTGCCTGCAGGAGCGTCGAAGCTATGGGCAGACGGGCCAAGCCCTAAATAGGACTGCCCCTTCCAATAAGCCAAATTATGGCGGGCCTGCCGGCCGGGGCGGGCAAAATTGGAAATCTCATAATGGATGAAGCCATGAGCCCGCATCAGCTCGTCGATTTTCAGGAGATGGGAGAGCTGGATTTCCTCGTTTGGGAGATCCGGGTACATCCGGTGATGCTTGGCCAAGGTCAATAGATAACAGCTCAAGTGGGTGATCGGATAGGTGGTCAATTCGGCAATGGCTCTGGCCACATCCTCGACACTTTGGCCGGGCACCCCGCAAAGGAGATCCACGCTGACGTTGGTAAAGCCTGCTTCAAATATAGCGTCTAAGGCGCGAAAAGCGGCATCGCGCGAGTGCACTCGCCCGAGCTTTTCCAAAAGGTCTGGACGCAGGGCTTGAACCCCCATGCTGATACGATTGACCCCAAAAGAGTGGTAGTCTCGGAGCGACTCGGCAGTGACACTGGAAGGATTGGCCTCCATTGTCCACTCAGTGGCCGAAGTCACTCGGCGGGTGAGCTCGAGTGGAGCAAGCGCTCTTGCCATGGACTCGACCGGAGTCATGCTGGGCGTTCCGCCGCCGAAAAAGATCGTGTCAAGTTCTGGGCTCAAGCGCTCGGCGCTGAGTTGAGCCTCGCGGGCCAATGCCGATTCGAAAGTCCCGGCGTCAGTCGGGCGCGTCCGCTCGGTCCCGAGCGAGTAAAAATCGCAGTAATGGCACTTGGCTTCGCAAAATGGAAAGTGGACATAGAGTGAGCGCATAAAAAAAGGCCCGGTGCTTCTCGCCTAAGTCTTTTGGCGAGGCTGCCGGGCCTTTCCCTTAACATACTTTATGCGGAAGCTGCCGAAGTTAGTAGCGTCCGCCGCGGTCTCCACGTCCTCCGCCACCACCGAAACCCCCTCGGCCTCCGCCGCCTGAGCGTGGGGCTTGTTCGCGAGCTTCATTCACTGTCAGAGGACGGCCCATGAAATCGCGGCCATTCAGCGCTTCGATCGCTTTTTGAGCGTCTTCAGGGGTAGCCATTTCCACAAATCCAAAGCCGCGAGAGCGGCCGGTTTCGCGGTCATTGAGAATTCGTACGGATGCTACTTGTCTTCCATCCTCACTGAAAAGGGCTTCCAAAGCGCTTTCTTCGGCAGAAAACGATAGGTTTCCTACATAGAGTTTCTTATTCAACTGGGACTCCTTTTAAAAACAGTGGCCAGAGCCACGGGTCAAGTTAGCCTCAAGCAATCCAAACCGACGCCTATCGTCAGCAGGGGCAAGAGGGTTTGCTTGTTTTGGGAGCACGATCGGAGAGCGAGAGCAGGAGCGGCAGGTAATAAGAGCAGTAGCATGATCAGGACCGAGGCCGAGCTTTCAAAACAGTTCTTAAATAGAATAACCGAGAGCCCTGCCTCTGTCTAGTACCCAACTATTTAAGTCTGGATATTTGGGTTGTCAGTAGACAGTGTCATATTCAACATGGCACAACCTTAAAATGTCTAAAGATTTCGAGCCCGAACTGACCCACCTCTCCAATGGCATTCCCGTGATTCTTCAGAATTATGAAAGCCCTGTGGCCGCCACTTACTGGTGGATTAACGTGGGGAGCGCGGATGAAAAGCCAGATGAGGCGGGCTTCGCTCATTTCTTGGAACATATGCTCTTTAAGGATGCTGCAGCTAAGGAGACGGGCCGAGCCTCGACTGGCCAGATGGCTCGCGCGGTGGAGTCCTTAGGAGGCGATATCAACGCCTATACTTCCTTTGATCAGACTGTCTATCACGTGACTTGCGCCTCACGGCACTGGACCAAAATCATCGATGCGTTTGGAACCATGGCCAAGCCTCAGCGGTTTTTGAACGAGGACTTCTTGCGTGAGCGCGAAGTGATTTTGGAAGAACTGAGAAAAAACGAGGACTCTCCGGGGCGCCAGCTATTTCAGAGTCTTTTAACCCAGACTTTCAAGCGCCATCCCTATGGAAAGCCTGTCATTGGTTATGTAAAGACGCTGAAGGCCGCGAAAGTCGCTAAGCTCGAAGCTTTCTATCGCAAACACTACGTCTCAGGAAACATGGGACTGGTCCTGGTCGGCCCGATCGGGGAGGCGACAAGCTCGGAGAGAAAAAAGATCCTCGCTCTTCTTGAGAAACATTATGGTGCGAAGGTACTGCCCAAAAAACCCTATCAGCGCGTGCCTCGAACTTTGGATAAACCCCTTCGCGATCAGATCGCACTGGTGCGCCGTGAGTTCGATGTAAAATCGCCCACCCTCGCGTTTGGATTTCGGGCACCGGACCTCATGCATGCCGATGTGGCGACTCTCGATCTTGCGGCCAGCGTGCTGGGCATGGGCGAGCTCTCCCGGCTCTATCAAAGGCTGTTCTACAAAACTTCATTGGCGACGGATGTCTCCGGCGGACTGTATGTTCCGAGCGATCCCGGCGTGCTTTACTTCCAGGTCGAAGTCGAGAGCGTTGAGAAGATCGTGCCCGCGGCAGAAGCGATGCTCGAAGAGTTTGCGCGCATCGGTCGCGAGGGTCCCGATGAGGAAGAGCTCGCTCGTGTGATGGCGGGCGCCGAGAGCGAAAGACTCTATGCCAGCCAGACCGCGGATGGGATGGCGGGGCGCTTGGGCTTTTTGAAATTCATCGTCGGTGATTTGGATTACGATCAAAAGTATCTGCGATCGCTTCATCAAGTCGATCGTGAAAAGGTTCAAGAAGTTTGCCGCCAGTACTTCGATTGGAAGCGAATGAGCGCGGTCGTTCTGTTGCCCAAGGGAAATGCGGAGTTTGATCTCGCGCCGATTGAGAAGGCCGCAAAACGGCTCTTATCCGAAGGCGCGCATCCCTCAATCAAGATCGAAAAGAGCAGGACCACCGGAAAAAAGGTTGCCGAGCTGATCACGCTGCCTTCTGGGGTAAAAGTGGCTTATCGGGAGAATCCCGCGTCGCATGTTTTCAGCATGCATGCGGCGACACTCGGAGGACTCCGCCTCGAGCTTGCTCAACCGATTGACTCGGCCGAGAAAGACTGGGGCTCGAGCCACATGATGTCACTCACCTGGACCAAGGGCGCTGGGAGCTTGAGCGCTCAGCAGATCGCGAAAGTCGTGGAAGGGCATGCGGCTGGTATGGATGGTTTCTCGGGTCGAAACACCGTGGGCCTGCAGCTGACTGGCTTGGCAAAGGATTGGAGCAAGCTCTCTGATCTAGCCACTCAAGTCCTTTTGCATCCGACCTTTCCTGAGTCTGAAGTCGAGCACTCCCGGCGGGTGGCCCAAGAGTCCGCGCGCAGCGTGGAGGATCATTCGTCTCAACTTTGCTCCAAACTTTTTCTTGAGACCCTCTTTGAGCGGCATCCTTACGGGCATTTGACCGTCGGTTCTGTGGAGAGTTTGGCTGGCATCGATTCCAAGAAACTCAAGGCATTTCATCGCGCCTGGCTGAGACCGGATCGGCTGGTGGTGGGAATCTCAGGCAATGTGAAACGCGCTCATTTGGATCGATGGATGGAGGGTTTGGAAGCGAGCTTGAAAACAGTTTCCAATCAGGCCGTCGCTCATCCAGGAACCGTTCAAGAAGAAGCGGATCTGAAAGCGCCTCGCTGGGTCGAGAAAAAGCTGGGACGGGAACAGACTCATATCATTACTGGCGGACTGGGCGCGCGATTGGACTCTGAGGATCGCTTTGCGTTGCGAATCCTTCAAACGCTGCTCGGTGGACAAAGTGGCAGGCTATTCATCGAGCTTCGCGAAAAGAAAAGCCTGGCCTATACGGTCGCTCCGATTTCATTTGAGGGAATTGAGCGCGGATATGTCGGGACCTACATCGCGTGTTCTCCGAGCAAGACTGAGGAAGCGCAAGCAGGCATCAAAAAAGTGATGGAGACCCTTGCGGCCAAAGGCCCGAGTGCTTCTGAGATGAAACGCGCGAAGGAATTTTTCTTAGGGCGACGAGCGATGGAGCTACAGAGCGACTCCGCCCTTGCGTCTCATTACGGGTTAAAGCTCGTCTATGGATTGCCTTTAGACGAGGACGATCAGATGACGGCTCGAATTAATCGGGTCAGCGCCAAAGAGATCCAGCATGTCTGCCGGAAATATTTCATCGAGCCTCATCACGTGACGAGCACTGTCGGGTAGACGTAGAGCTGCGAGGGGTGAAAGGGAGGAAGGGATAGCGCATGACTCAGCTGGTTCTTTCGTTCACTGCGGTTTTCGTCGCGCTCGACATCATCGGCACTTTACCGATGTACATCTCGATGACCCAGCGGATGACGACGCCCGAGCGAAAACGAATCGTCAACACTTCGATGTTAGTCGCGTTCGCGGTGGCGCTGGCGTTCGTTTTCATTGGCCAAGCGGTCTTCAGGCACCTAGGGATCAGCATCCCGGATTTCAAGATGGCCGGCGGATTGATCCTGCTTTTGCTATCGCTTGCGGATTTGTTGGGAGGCCCGGAAGCCACGCATTCTAGCGCTTCTTCAGGGTCCACGGGAGTGGTCCCGCTTGCAGTCCCGCTGATCACCGGGCCCGCCGTATTGACCACGTTGATCCTTCAGGTTCAGAGTTATGGATATTGGATCACGCTCTTGGCTTTAGCAGTCAACTACGTGCTGGCTTGGGCGCTTTTGCGTCAGTCCCATGGGATCACCCGCCTCATCGGCAAAGATGGAACGGTTGTCATTTCCAAGATTGCCGCGCTCTTACTTGCCGCGATTGCAGTGTCGATGATCCGAGGCGGGCTTTTTGAGTCCATCATTCAAGCGAAGCTGCTTGGGGTGATGGGGCACTGAGCAAATCGGTTGAAGCCCGTCCATAGGCATCGAACTTGGGGGCCTCGAACTTGGCTTATTTTCCGCTTCGAGGGCAGGAAGCTGGATTATAGTACTTTCTCAGATCATCTCGGGTTGTTTCAGTGAAGTCCGCGAAAGACGTAGTTTTTTCGAGATACTCGTAGCCATTGGCGTCGAAGACAAAGTTCTTGTTTGAATCCATGTCTGGATTGAGCCAATAGGTTCCCTGATTGGTCTGCACAAAAAAGGCGCCAACCGAGTTGTAGGAAAAACCTGGGCATGAACTGACGACGCTTCCTGACCGGATTGGGAATGTGAATTCATACTCACCTTGTGCATTCGGTCCGGAAATCGGCCCCACATCCCGGAAGCCAGTGGACGTATTTCCTGAGTCCATATGGCAATCCGGCGAATTGCCTCGATCGATCCTCGTTTCCATGCCGTGAAAGCCCACTTTCTGAATGATTTTACCTTCGCCTAAAAACGGCACACGGATAATCATGCGGGTTGCAGCTGAGCCATGTGAATTTGGGGACGCTTTCACTTTGGCGATGTAGATCTGGCATTCATTGGCTGGCCAATTGTTATCCGCTCGCGCAAGTGAAGGGGCCGCAATCAGAGCAGTTAGGCCTAGGACCGAAAGAAACTGGGATAAAATAGTTTTCATAAAAAGGGACTCCTCTATGAAAAGGGGCACTAACATGGATAATGCGTCATGTCATCTGCTCGCTCGGCCACTTAAACGGCCACTGGCTTGGCAAGCAGCTATTCGCCCTCTTCAAACGCACACTGATATCGGATATTCAGCCTGCCGATTGCACGGTGAAATTCTTCTTCCGGGCTGGAATCCAGCGCAGTCTCAAACGCCTCGCTGATTTGATCCAAGGTGGCGGTGTTCCAAGCGCCAGGCTTTTGTTTTGCATCAATCGCCTTAAGTTGGGCTTCGAAATCCTTGGTCCTGCGCTTCGAGAGATAGGGCGAGACCTTTTGGGAAAGCGGGGCGATTGAGCCGGCTTTTGTGGCAGCGGCTAAACCCTCGAATAAGGCGGTTTGGGCCTCAAGCCGGCGGGTCAGTTGTTCGCGATATCGATCGAGGCTCGAGGGGACTTGTGCCGCGGACTTCACCTTCTCCAGCTGCTTCTGAGTCTGCTCCTCGGTCTTAGGGGGCGGCATTTGCTCTGGGCTGATGGCATGGATCGCTTTCAGGGTGGACTCAGAAAGCGGGCCGATGAGCAGGCAAGGCTGGCCAAAGAGGCTGACCTTGATTTGAGCTTGAGGCGCCGCATTCGCATAAATTGCTGCACCAAGGCTAAGGGCGAGGCCAAGGATGCCAATCCGGTAGGTCCGGAGGCTTTTCATAAGAGTTGTGTAAAAAAGAATGCTTAAAATGCGCTGCATTGGGCTCCTCAGCAACTTTCAGACAACGGGTGCAGTCTATCGTCAAACCTTCTGCGTCGTCTATGACCCATGTCATGACTGGGCTCGTTTTGACAGTCCCTGAAATGAGATTAAAATAGAGAATAAGGCAGGACGGTTGGGTGGTGCAGTACCTGTCTATTTTAGTCTAATGATTTAGATCGAAATCACCGAGGAAGTACTTAAGATGGCTCCAAAGTCGAATCTCACCGTAGTTCTTCAACCTCAGGCTTTTTTCCATGAGCTGATTACCGAGGCACTGGGACATCAGCGAGTTCAGACTCAGCCCGAGACTGAGTTCTATCTAGTGAACCTTCTCAACCAGTTTATGATCACGGATCGCTTACCGGAGGAACCGCTGGCGCTCATGATCAAAGACGCGCTCGAAGCACCTGAGACGGAGTCTCAAAAAACCCGCTTTAAACAAGTGGGAGATGTCTCCTTGTATGTCGCAGGTTTTTTCCAAGATAGCTTGAATCGAAAACTTGTCGACGTGGATTATTACATCGATATGGGCGGCACCGCTTATCAGCAGGTCGCCAATCGCGCCGAAGAAGAATTGATGCGAAGGCTTTATAAGGAGCTCGCTGATAAGTTTTCCAGCTTCGTCGAGGTACTTGCGGAAGTCAGCGAGAAGACTACCCCGAAATCCGAACAGGATATCTTGAGAATCTACGAACTCTGGGTTCGCACCCGCAGTGAGAGAGCCGCGCGCAAACTTCAAGAAGCCGGCATCGTCCCGAACGACACGATCAAAAAGAATCTGCAGTGATTGTGGTCAGGCCGCGTGGGTGGGCTCCGATTTCCGGAGCTTTAAATTCTCCGCATGGGTTGTCTGGGCTTTCATGCAAGAATGACCCCTGAAAACGGCTACCTTCTCGATCGATTATTTATATCAACGATGATCTTAAAAGGCTTCCGGGAGGCCCAGCGATAGATTTCAAAGTCTGAGTCAAGGGTTAGAATCTCCCCGGTGCCAAAGTCTTCAGCCATGCTCACCAGGCATGCATCAGCAAAATCCATGGGAATCTTGCTGTATTGATCCATAAGTTCCGCAACTCTGGACTCTCGTCCCGTAAGCGTCCACGGAATGCGGACGGTCCCTAAATGGATATTTTTAAGTACTGCTTCTGTAGCACCTGGAATCTGCCGAAGAAGATAACAAGCCTCAGTAACCACGGCTTCGCAGGTGATCAGAGGCTGTGTAAGCTCCTCCAACGCCTTCGCGCAAGTTGGATGGCAGCGCTCCGAACGATCAAGCAGAGCTACAATCCCGCTCGTATCGAGCAATACAGGCTTCATCGTCGTCCGAAACCATTCATGTGTTTCTTGTTTGAAGCTAGATCCGCTATTCCAGATGCAAACTGCCCAAGTCCAACGAAGCGAGACTTATTGCCAGGTATGGCAGAATGAGTGGCCGCCATCAGATGAATGCTCTCTCGCACAATCTCGGATTCCGTCTTACCAAGAGCCTTTGAGAGTTTGATCAACTCTTCGTGGCTTTTCTCGTCTAGGCGTGCAGTTAAGACTTTACTCATTAATTTTAATTCCTGTCATACATTTTACAATATGTATGACAAATGTCAACAGGCGCTTTTATCTATAGGTCACGCCCCCGAGTGTAGATGCCTTTTTTCTAGTGATATTCATAGCCTATCCGCCGCAGCTATTTTATAGCATTTCAGTCAACAATAGTCTAAATACACACTGACACTTTTGTCATAGTCCTTTATTTAATCTGCTGACTCGCTATGAGAACTGACCTCGATACGTCTGTACCTTGTATCTCTGGATTTCATGTCCATCGCCGTATCGGCAGTGGCGCCACGGCCCAGGTGTACGAAGCCACGCGTGAAGCGGATGCTAAAAAGGTAGCGCTCAAGGTCGTCTCACTCCTCTCACTTGAAGATGACTCCATTCGCGAACGCCTGCGAAGGGAAGCCCAAACACTGCAGTCGCTTCGACATCCGAATATCGTTCGGCTCTATAATTTCTGGGAGAGTCAGGAAAATCTGATTCTAGAGCTTGAGCTCGTCGAAGGTGGGACGCTGACCGATTGGATGAGGAGAAATCCCGCGGGACTGCTGGAGCCGCGTCTTTGGATCCTATCTCAACTTGCTCAAGCCCTGGCCGTCGCCCATTTGGATGGGACGATTCATCGGGATCTCAAACCAGACAATGTTCTCATTAGTGATCGGGGTGAGGTCAAACTCACGGACTTCGGATTGGCTAAGCGTTCATCGCCGATGTCCGGGTCTCTGACTCTTCCGGGCGTGGTCATCGGTTCTTTGTCCTATATGGCGCCAGAGGCGCTCAACGAGGGCAATTGCTCCTATGCCTCGGATATTTTCGCATTTGGCGCGATCACCTATGAGTTGCTGACCGGAAAACATCCCTTCCCGCATCCGGACATCAAAACTCTTTTGGAGAATCTCTATCACGCTTCTCGCGAGACGATGCGGCCCATGCTTTTGCCGGAGCGATTAGAGACTTCGCTGCTATCCTGTATGAGCGCGGATCCGGTTTCGCGTCCCACAGCTTTGTGGGGGATTCATGCGGAGCTGATGGCCTACTTGGAGCAGACGCAAATGCTGCCCTATTGTACGGCTTTAGCGGGAGCCGATGCGCCAGAAGGGCTCCTCGCTGAAGCGCTCTCTTTCAAATCCAAGCGATTGAAACAATCGATTGAAGAGGAGGCAAATCAGCCGCAACCGGATCGTAAGCGTCTCATTCGCCAAATGAATGAGTTTTCGAAACTTTTTCCGGATGATCCGCAAACGCGAGCCTTTCCGGCGTTACTCAAACAGAGAGTCGTTCAACAGGCTGAGGTTAGGAAACCGCGGAACGCAGCTCTGGCCATTCTCTTTCTTTTGATCTGCATGGTGTCGATCGGTGCACATGATTTTTTCCAGTGGAGGGCGCAGCGGCTTCATCCGGTTTCTACGGAAACGATCACCCTTTCCCAGGCAGCTTTAACGCCCGCAGTTCCAGCGGCACCAGTGCCGAATGTGCCAGTAACATTGCATAAGGTCGCTAAAGCAGCAAAACCGGTCCCGCCTACCCAGCAGTCCACGACGGGACTTTTAGAGATGGATGTGCCGGACGACGTGCGGGTTTTCGTCGACGGGAGGCGTTTGGGACGGACGGAGCTGAAAGGTGGATTGCCATTTGAGAGCGGGCGACACCAGATCCTCATGGAACGGGAGGGTTACTTTCCAATTGAAAAAACGATTTTCATCAAGAGCGGCGACGTAACGAAAATCCGAGTGGGAGGAGAGGAAGGATGATGAATCCTAGGCCCTTCAAACTGAAAGTCTCTGCTATCAGTCATAGCCGTCTCATTCCACTTTCTCTCGCTGGCCTAACCCCCGTAGGGGGACGGCGTGGGACGGGCGTATGCTTAGACGAGCTGAAACATGACGGCGACTACCTCGTTTTGGTTTCCACTGAGTCAGGTGTTTCCATTCATCCGCTACGAGGAGCAGGATCGGGCACGACGCAACTGGGGGCTGGCCAGGTGTATCGACTGGAAGATCTGACCATCACCGTCGAAAACTTCGAGGAGCCGAGAGCCGTGACGGCGCAGTCTGCACCCGCGGACCTTGGGCGTTTGCACCAGATCCTGATCGATGTCGCCAATCAAGCTAACTCGCGACGACCACTGGAAGGGATGTTGCGCGAACTGATGCGCGTTTGCGATCATTCACAAGGACTAGTGATCAGCCAGGGCATGCAGGGCGGGTACGAAATTCTGGCTGCTGAGAATTTGGATGCGACACAAGCATGGTTGAGTGAAAGCCTGGTGCAGCAGGCTCTGCGCACTCAGGAGCCGATCATCATCCAAAACGTCATTGGTAGCGGCTTCGATAGTCAAAAGAGCCTGATGGCCACGAAATTCTTGTCGGTGTTTTGCTGGCCGCTCGTGGTGCAAGGAACGGTGCTGGGAGTTTTAATTTCAGGCAGCCAGCGGCCCTATGCGGGCGTATTCGAGCAGGTCCGCGATCGCGCGGAAGTTTACGTCCACTTAGCGGCATTGCTTTTGGACTTCAGGCTTCGAGAGTTGCGTTTGCAGCGGGAAGTCCGCGAGTTTCGGGCCCAAATGGGGGATGGGCCTTTTTTAACCGAAAATCCCAAGGTGCAATCGGTTTGCGAGTTGGCCAAGAAAGTCGCGCCTTCGGATCTCTCGGTGCTGATTCAAGGGGAGACGGGTGTCGGTAAGGAAGTCCTGAGCCGCTGGATCCATCAACAAAGCCGCGCAGTAGAGGGCCCGTTTGTCGCACTCAATTGCGCTGCCATTCCAGCGGAACTCTTGGAGAGCACTTTGTTTGGTCACAAGCGGGGCGCATTCACTGGAGCCGTTTCGGACCGGCTGGGCAAGTTGCAGCAGGCGCACGGAGGCACGATCTTTTTGGATGAGATCGGTGATCTTCCTCTGGCTTTACAGGCCAAGCTTCTGCGAGTTTTGCAGGACCAATGTGTCGAGCCGGTTGGGTCTAATAAATCTGTCCAAGTCGATGTGCGCGTGATCTGCGCTTCTCATAAGGATATCCATCAGCTGGTTTCGCAGGGTAGGTTCCGCGATGACCTCTATTACCGCCTCGCCCAAGTGACTTTATTGCTGCCTCCGCTGCGGGAACGATTGGGGGATATCCGCCTGCTGGCACAGCAGTTTCTCAAAGAGCTGGACTCTGAAAAGCATTTGGCGCCTGATGCCTGGACTTGGTTGCTCTCACAGCGTTGGCAGGGAAATATCCGTGAACTCAAAAGCGCGATCCATCGAGCGGCGGTCTTGGCAGATGGAAAAACCCTCCATGCCGTTCATTTCAATGCTGGTTCTCATTCCTTCCGGTCGATCGCCCAGCGAGACGGGAATCGAATCGAAGCGGGGCGAGAATGGTTGGGGGCCAAGGATTTGGAATCCGCCAAACAAGAATTCATCCTGCAAAAGATCGGACAGGCGCTCGAGATCACCCAAGGCAATCGCACGCGCGCAGCCGAGATTCTGGGTGTCACTTCCCGAACTCTGTTCAGGTACTTGGAACAGAAGAGTGCGACAGATCTGTCATAGCGGCTGGACACTTCCTTCTGAGTCCTTCTTTCTAATCGATTTTAACCTGCTCTGATGCCGCTCGTTCCTGGAATGGCCCTTGTATTTAAGGCGCTTCACAGGAGAGCCAATGAGAAACAAAAGAGTGGGTGCCTTAGTCTGTTTTCTGTCTTTTATGACGGGCTTGGTTCTTTGGATTTCGCTCGTTCATGCGGATGATGTTTACAATTTTTACTTTCAGAAGGGGTCAGCACCTCAGTCGGTCATTCAAGGAGGTGGAAAGGGTAACGGACCCAGCGGAGATGAGCCGACAAAGGTGACGCCCGCAGCATCCTCGGTTCCGGAGGAGACTCCTTCGTCCGCGCCCACACCCACACTGAGGCCGATCGAAGGCGCAGAAAAATCTCGCGAGACCCGATTCACACTTTCGTTGGGTTACGGGCGCGCCAGCGCTTCCGCCGTCAAGGACATGAACTATACCTTGGGATTGAAATATGCCTTCAACCGTTATCTGGGATTGGCGGCTCAAGGACGAGTTCAGGACGGTAGTGCGGGAGTGGCAAGGCTTTCGGATCGCCTCGGTGGAATGTTCGCGCTGACATTCATGCCTTTGCATTTGGATTTGATGGGACAGCGGTTCATGGAGTTCTCGACGTATGGGGGAATCAGCCGCCATCCACGGGTCACTCATGACTTTTCTCCGGCGGTTGGACTCACGGCTTTATTAAAAATAAATTCAACGGTGGGAGTGGAATTGTCGGCCGAAAAATCCACATCCTCCGCCTTTATTGGCGCCGGTTTAGCATTTCAGTTTTGAGGTCGCTTATGCAGTTTAGAGTGACGAGATTAATATTTCCCTTCACCTGTATCGCCTGGGGACTGAGTGGTGTCGCAGGCAACGTGTTTGCGGAGCCCTCCCCCCTTCCTTCACCGACTTTGCCCGGCATCCGGATCAAGGAGCCCGCCTCCGATGCTGAGAAAAAAGAAGGGGATACCTACAACTTCTATTTTCAGAAGTCGCCTAGCACCAACAAGGTGGAGCAAACAGGGGACGGTCAAGCCATAGAATCCTCAGATGCCACCGCTGTGCCGGAGCCGCGTTCTCGAAATGAATCTTTCGGTCGGAGCACTATTCGAGAAAAGACCGCGAACCTTTTTGCGGGACTCACGGTTCTACCCGGACAATCAACTTCGGGACTCAATCTAGGCTGTGAACTCTTGCCCCAAAGCGCATTGGGCATCCGCCTGGAGATCTTCGAGGCATCAGGAGCTTCTGGGAGCGATGGTTCATCGAGTTTTTCCGCCTATGGGAGCACAGATGTCTCCCGAGAGAGGCATGTGCTGGGTGGAGGCGCGGCATTGACTCTGAATATCGTTCACAAGAGTGCAATGAAGATCTCACCTTTGATCGGTTTCATGGCGATGAATGCCAAAGATTCAACCAGTACGCATCAATTTAGCGCTTATGGAGATCAAGCTGATACGAGCGCGAGCGATCGCTTCAAGATCCTGCCGTATGCGGGGCTGAGCGGAAGCCTGTCCATAGGAGAGAGTTTTGGGGTGATTGCAGGGTTGCAAGTCCCTATCGATCCCAAGTTTGTCACGTTCAGCGTCGGACTGTTTTTGAATCTTTGAGAAGGAGAAGAAGCATGAGAAAATTGAGCCTTAGGATTTCAATAGTGTTTGCGATTTGGTGGCTCGCTACTGCCTGTTCTACCGCCAAGGTCCGGGTCTTTCCTGGAGCAGACGGCACGAACCGCGTGGTTTCGCGCGACATCGAAAGAGATGGCGCGGAGGAGGCGGCTTATAAGCATGCGCAGGACTACTGCAAAGATCGCGGAAAGGAAATGGTGTTGGCGCAGGAGCAGCGGACCTCTTACGAGGGTTCTATGAACGAGGACACGCGCAAAACGGTGCGTAATGCCTCGAAGGCGGCTGTACTCTTAGGAGGGCCCGCCGGAGTACTCAGTCAGAATGCGGTGGTGGGAGGTGCGGTCTCAGGCGCCGGGATGGCGGGCTATTCAATGACGAGCGATCGGGATTACGAAGCTCGTTTCATGTTTCAATGTAAGTAAAATAAAAAGGAGAAAGAGATGAAAAAGTCAGGCTTAGGATTTAGTTTGGTGGTTCTATTGTTGGTATGTGGCCAGGCGGAGGCGGCTCAGGGACGTAAAGTCCAGAAGAAAGCTCTGCCTCAGTCCTCCTCACCGACCGAAGTGCAGCAGCCAAGTGATCAGCAAGACCAGTATCAGTTTCAAAAGTTACCGACGCAATCGTACACCGGACGAACCCGAGTTGGTTTAGGGGCTCCGGTGATGCTGTTGGAAGGAGAAGCGTTCTGGGGAGCTGATTTATTTGTTCTCCATGGTGTCAGCCCCAATTGGGAAATCGGCGGCGAAACCGGCTTTCATATTTGGTCAAAATCGGTGGGTTCAGTGTCCGCTACTGCATGGGTGATTCCCGTCTTGCCGACGGCGATCTATAATTTTGATGTCGACTCTAAGTCGTTTTCGCCCTTTTTGGGCGTTGGCCTGGGTGTAGGCGTTGCCCATGTAGGGCTTTCGATCGGATCCATCTCGGCGTCGGGCACTAAGGCATTATTTGAGGGCTTAGCGCACGTAGGAGCTAAATTCGGCGAGAGCAAGAATTTCTTCATCGATATGAAGCTGGGGATCTTGGATTCTTCTTTCGTGTTTCTGCCGTCCATTGGGCTGAATTTTTAAATGAGGGCATTTAAATGAAATCGAGGAAACTCATGAAAAAATCAGTCCTAAGTATCGCGGCATTTTCGGTGCTCTTCTGCGGCTGCTCCAGCGTTACGCTGCGAGATCGCGGTACGCAGCATTTGGCCACTGAACCGAACTATAATTCGAGTCAGTCCTTCTTTTTTTGGGGACTTGCGGGAGACAAACATATCGACGTTGAGGAAATCTGTGGAAAAGCCGGGGCGGCACAGCTGCAAACTCAGACGACCTTTGGAGATGGGCTGCTTCGGCTGATTACTCTTGGCATTTATTCTCCTCGCACTGCCCGCGTCTGGTGCGGCACTCAAACTTGAACAGGATCTGAACTATGAAAAACGATAAACTGGACTTGCTTTGGATTCTGGCTCTCGCGACCGTGCTCTCCGGCTGCAGCACGATTCATTTTGATAACGCCCGCACTCGGAATCAGCCGTTGGGATATTATGAGTGGCATCACGATGCGGTCTTAGGACTGGTGGAACTCAGCGATCCCGTGGATTTGAACGCGCGTTGTGACGGCAAGGACTGGACCTCAGTCAAGATCGAACTGACCTTTGTGCAAGGCTTGGTCTCCATGGCTACGTGGCATCTCTACAATCCTTGGAATGTCGAGATCGCTTGCAGTAAATAAGTGTTGTTAACTTCATTAAAGTTCACAGCTTAAAGAAATCTACCGAAAAACAGTGTGCGCCTTCCTCCTTTGATCCTTTAATGATCTGCTTGATTTCATCGATGGTGTTTACCAGAAGCGATTTGATCCTCATGCAATCATCGTCTGAAAGCGTTACGGCGGAAGAATAGTGCAGATCTTCTTTTGAGCGGTCATGGTCCAATGATCGGATTGCCTGCATTCTCCAATTCGTGTGGAATTTTGAAATGAGAGGGGAGTCGTTTCCGAGATGAATGCGATTAGTTCCAATTTTAAATCGGCCGCTTTCGATGGGAACGGCAAGGCCAATTGAGGACAAAAACTCCAAGATCTCGCCAACACGTTTAATGGATATCCCAAGATAATTTGCGATCGATTCCTTGGTCTGGAATTTTTCGATGGACAGCATCACGTGGATCGCCCCGTAGATCCAAGAACTGTAAAAGGTGGACTGATCTTCAACCGACAAAGTGGCCTTAATGCCCAAACGCTCTTTAAGGATGAGTCGCTTTTCTAAAGTCTGCTGAATTTGACTATCAAGGCGGTTTCTCAAAGCATGAGTTCCTGCCCGAGAATATTGGAGCAGCAAAAGAAAAAAGTTAGCCTCTTCGAGAGTGTGGCCAAAGTATTCATTGACTCCTTCTGCTTGTTCCATGCTGAGATGGGAGCTACCAGTCAGTACTTGGGAAATATGAGAAACGGGGCATCCAATGCTCCTGGCGAGCGCCAGTCGTATTCCTCTTCCGCCCTTGGGTTTGGCTAAAATAGTCGCCTTGAGATAAGCCTTGTAGTCCTTATAATCAAAAACATTTTTCTTCATAAAATTCAAATAGTTGCACTAGTTATATTCATTAAAAATGAATATAACTGCTATTATTTCATGAAATTATTCTATTTCAAAGTAGATTAATCGGTTATTGCATGACGCGTCACGGCGATCGTGATAATCAACGGGGCCTTCGAGAGAAGCCCAGAATCTAACTTTGGAGCTTTTGTGAACTATTTGATGAAGTTAAATTGCATTCTTTTGACAGCGTTTAGCCTAGTGACAGGCACCTTTGCGGCACAGTCCGCTTTTGCACGGGGAGCCGACGGAAGCGGGGGTGGAGGAACCCACACCTGCTACAATGCGGATGGATCGATACGCTCTACATTGCTCTATGATTTTTACGAGGGGCAAGCGCTTCGCCACTATAAATTGATCCAGGCAGATCATAAAACGCCCCTGCAGCTTCTTGATTATGCAATGAGGAAAATCTATTCAAGAGATCCTGCTTTCGCAAGAAGTGTCCTCGATCAACTGCAGTATTACGCTGAACATCGGTCCGTTGAGTGGAATAAGAAATTCAGCACCCTCCCAGATGCAGCGATCGTCTTTGTAGACCAGGGCTGCGAGTATCGCCAGATCGCTCAATGGCGGGGCGACTTCGATGACACCATCTTTATTGACGGGAACTTGAATCAAGTTTTTTCACAAAATGCATTGAATATTGCTGGTCTTGCCTTGCATGAGGCGGTGTATGCCGTATTGAGAAAACAGGATAAGATGACGGATTCGGATTTTGCCAGGGATGTCGTAGCTCAAGCCTTTTCTGACCAAAGCGTGGATCGGATCACCGATTGGCCTAAACTGACGATAAACAACGCGCCTCACAAAATCAGGATTTCGTCGAAAAACCCGAGAGCTAGCCAATCCTTTTTCATGATCACTACTCCATGGAAAAAAGAAACATCGGCTGCGAGCTACTATCAATCCGTATTACAGTCAGAAACGGTGGACTTATCCAAGAAGGGCCCGGCTATCACTTTGCCGTTATATCTCGACTTCGATGCTAAACCCGTGCTGGTCTGGTTGGGTTCGTATGACATTTCTGGCGAGGTTAAAGCAGAGGTTCTGGAGAATGAAAAAGTGATCTATCGCGCAGTATTTGGACGCGAGGGTACACAGGCCGTATTCGTGATGGCTCTGCCGTACGATGGCGATTTTCAAGCCAGAGTTAATGCCTTGAATATCTAGGGCCTGATTTTGTTTGAAATACCGGGTAGAAGGGGATCGCACGACGGGTGATCTCCTTCTACCCAGTTCTGGTTTTTCATCGCTCGTCTCATGTCACGATGGTAGTTGCCGCAGTTGCTTTTGCGTAACTTTACAGCGGGACGTAATGGATTCTATTCCAGCACGATCGAAGTGACTTTGTCGCCCGCCTGAATTTTGTGGAGGATGTCGAGCCCTTCGGTCACTTGCCCAAACACCGTATAGGAGCGATCCAAGTGGGGTTGGGGCTTGATCGTAATGTAGAACTGCGAATCCGCGGAGTCTGGATCTTTTCCGCGCGCCATTCCTAAAGTGCCTTCCACATGCCTGCGTTCATTGAACTCGGCTTTCAAGGACTTTCCGCTTCCCCCGTCCTCACGCGTGGTAGGGTTGCCGGTTTGCACGATGAAGCCCGGGACGACTTTGTGGAAGGCTAGCCCATTGTAAAAGCCCTGTTGAATGAGCTCGATCACGCGAGCGACGGTATTGGGCGCGTCTTTTGGATAGAACTTGAACTTCAATATTCCTTGAGTCGTGCTGACGACTGCGGTTGTTTTGGATAGCCCGTTGGCATCGGTGCTGAGATCGGGCGAGGCCATCGGAGCCGGCGATCCACTCGGCAGAGGAGAAGCAGACGGTGAAATGCTTGGACTGGCGGTGAGGGGCGCGGATGGGGTAGCAGCGGGCTCGGCCGAAGGCGCTGGGCTGCGGTGAAGAAAAAACCAGCTGAGTCCGATGCCCAAGAGGACGAAGATCCCGATGATGAAAGGAAGCGCTCGAGAAGGGGTAGAAGAAGATGCGGGTTTTGCCATGGTTGACAGACTCCTGAGTGGCGCATAATACCCTTAAGACCGCATGATACAAGAATTATTCGGCCGTCGCCGGCCCAAAATCATCTCCGCGAATCCCGAGCGCACTCTCGCTAATCCCGATAAAATGATGGGCCTGTTCGATCATCTCGAAGAGCTTCGCGTCCGTTTCATGCGGTCTTTGGTCGTATTCTTTGCCGGCTTCATTGGCTGCTACTTTCTTTCTGAGAATTTCATGAAGGTTCTAAGAAAGCCGCTTTTCGATGTCTTGCCCGCTGAGAAGCGCCTGCTTTACTTCACCAGTTTATTCGAAAACTTCATGACTCATTTGAAGATCGCAGGCTATGCCTCGCTCTTCTTCCTCTCCCCTTATTTTTTCTACGAGCTTTGGCAGTTTATCGTCCCAGGATTGCGCCCATCGGAACGGAAAATGATCCTGCCCTTCATCACGAGCGCGACGGTCTTTTTCCTGGGGGGGGCGGGTTTCGCCTATTACGTGCTTTTTCCAGTTGGGTTTAAGTATTTCGTGACGTTTGGCAGCCCATCTGATGTCCCGCTTCTGACCATTGATTCCTATTATGGGACGGTTTTGAAGCTCCTCCTGCTCTTTGGATTGGCTTTTGAGCTGCCCGTTTTGATCGTTTTGCTGGGATACCTGGGGGTGGTGAGCGCCGAGCAGCTTCGCGCTCAGCGGCGCACCGCGATCCTTGGAATTACAGTGGTTTCGGCTCTGTTTGCTCCCCCGGACGCGATCTCAATGTTGCTCCTAGGGGTTCCCCTGGTGATCCTCTATGAGGGAGCGATTTTGGCTGTTCAGTTCATGAAGGCTCCGGAACGCTCTTAGCTCTTTCGTCGGATAAAAGGTTGTGCTACTCAGGCAAAACCTTGCTCAGAAAGGCAAAGTCCTCGAGGCGCCTTCAGGCGTTTGGTCCTTGCACCTGGGCTTTTGGCTCGGTCCGAATCACTGCCTAGATTCGACTGAAACCCAATATCCATAAGGAGAAATCAGAATGGCAACTTCCGGAACGGCGATTCTGCCGGGCTATGAAACTACTTTTATCACGCGCGCTGAGATGAGCGATGACGGCTTGAAGGCGCTTCAAGATCGCCTGAATTCAGTCGTCTCTACTTTTGGCGGCGAAGTCGTCTTGGGTGAAGACTGGGGCAAGCGCAAGTTGGCTTATCCCATCCAAAAGGAAACTCGCGCTCAATACACTTATGTTGTGTACACCGGCAAACCCGGCGTCGTTCACGAGATCGAGCGCAACCTTCGCTTGCATGACCATGTCCTTCGCTTCTTGACCGTGAATCTCGATACCGAGTTCGACGGCGAGACGTTCCGCAAGAAGCGCGCGGAAATCCAAGCGGCTGCAAAACGTCGTGAAGAAGAACGCGAAGCCCGCCGTGAAGAGCGCAATGCTGAGCGCCGTGCGATGGACGAGCGTCGTCACGAGCCTTATGAAGCCGATGACTCGGCTGATTCGGCTGAAGAATAATTTCAATTTCTAAGATTCAGAGGAATAAAGACATGTCGAGCATCAATGTAAAAGGTGAAGGTCGTTCAGATCGTGGTGACCGCGGAGACAGGGGGGACCGAGGTTCCCGTGATTCCCGCGATGATCGGATGGATAAAGATGGCGATGGTCGCCGCGGCGGCGGAGGCGGTGGTGGCTTTCATCGCAAGAAGGTCTGCCGTTTCTGCGCTGATAACGAGTTCGTGATGGATTACAAAGATATCCGCATGATGCAGTCCTTTGTGACTGAGCATGGAAAGCTCGTTCCTCGCCGGATTTCCGGCAACTGCTCCGGGCATCAGCGCAAGTTGACGACCGCCGTGAAGCGGGCGCGTAACTTGGCACTGGTAGGCTATGTTTCGATGGGCGCGTAAGGAGAGCTCGAGCTCTCCTGCTTCATTAGGTGCACCGGGGGAGGAGCCTGCTTCAGGGGCTTCTCCAAATACGTCTCCAAGTGCATCTCATGAAGCGCCCCCGTCTTTTCCCCCAGCCGTTCGAAAGTGGGCTCCGCGATTCGGAAAGGTCCTGCCTTTCTTTTTCAGCGCGCTTCTCTATCTTTCGGCCTTTTTCGCTTTCCTTTCGCCACTTCCGCTTCTTGCGGCTTCATTTTTATTGAAGCGACCCGTTTTTTGGGCCGCTTTGGCTTTAAATGGAGCTCTGGTGTGGATTGCTTCGGGACAGGCCTCGGCTCTGATCTACCTGGTGTTTGTTTTGGCCCCTGCGCTGACTTTGCCTGAACTTTTGAAGAAGAAGTTCTCTCTGGAGAGCGCGGTCGCCGCTTCACTAGGAGTTATTTTCGCGACGGGTGCGATTCTTGTGGTCATCGGCGCCTATCGGTCCGGCCAGTCTCCGTGGATGGAAATCAGAACCAACTTGAATACGGTGGTCGCGGCTGTGGTTGAGTCCGTTCCTCCGGCAACCCGCGAGGGGTGGATTGGGACTGAGGGCGATCAGACGGATTGGATTCGGCAGCTGAAGCTGGAGCTCCCATCGGCAACCGTCATTTGTGCCTTTCTGATGGTTCTTTCGAATCTGCTTTTGCTCTTACGGCTGAACCCAGCAGGTCTTCAGGAGCGTTTGGGCGTCAATCCAGCCCTTCTTAAGCGTTGGACGGCACCGGATTGGCTTCTCTGGCCCACGATTGTCGCTGGCTTCGTCTATCTGATGAACTGGGGATGGGTGACTGCGGTAGGGATGAATGTTTTTCGGTTCTTCATGGCCGTTTACGCTATCCAAGGTCTGGCGATCTTGGGCTTTTATTTTGATGCCTGGCGGATCCGAGGCTTCGTTCGATCGGTCGGTTTCATGATCGCGATTTTTCTGATGCTGCCGTTGGTTTTGAGTCTTGGGTTTTTCGATCAGTGGTTTGACTTTCGTGCCAAGTTAAGGCAGTCCTAAGGGATCTTTTTTTAAGGAGCTATTTTATATGTTAGTGATTTTGCGCGAAAACGTTGAGAACTTGGGCCGTATTGGTGATGTCGTGAAGGTTTCGGATGGCTATGCCCGAAACTTCCTCTTGCCACGCAGCCTGGTCGTTGCCGCTGATGAGGCGAACGTCGCAGCCATCGAGCATCATAAAAAAGCTTTGGAAAAGAAGCGGTTGGCTCAGCGCGGAGTTGCACAAGAGCTCGCGAAGAAACTTGCAGAGGTTTCTTGCACCATCTCCCGCAAAGTCGGGGAGAATGAAAAGATTTTCGGATCAGTCAGCACCGGCGACATCGCAGATACTTTGAAAAAAGCCGGGTACTCGGTTGAGAAGCGTTCCATCCAGATCGATACGCCGATCAAGACTTTGGGTGTTCACACGGTCAGCGTCAAGTTGGAGCCGGAAGTGACCGCCAGCTTAAAAGTTTGGGTTGTTAAAGAAGAGTAAGACTCTCGAGAGGGGGTAACTCGCGTGGAGTTTGGTGGGGGAAACCAGTCAGTTCCTGGCGGTCGTTTGCCTCCTCATAATACGGAGGCGGAGCGCTCCGTTCTCGGCGCGATCCTCGTTCAGAACGACGCGATTTACCGCGTCTTGGAAGTAGGCCTGACGGCCTCCGATTTCTATCGCGATAGTCATCAAAAAGTTTTTGAAGTTCTGGTTTCACTGGCTGAAAAGAGCGAGCCTCTCGATTTGGTCACGCTGACATCCGCACTCCGGGATCGAAGCTGGTTTGAAGCGGTTGGCGGCACGGCAACCCTAACGAGCCTCTTTGAAGATAGTTTTGCGGTCAGCAATGTCGGCTACTATGCGAAGATTGTCCGGGACAAGGCGCTGGTTCGCCGGATGATCCAGACGACTGCTCAAATCGCAGAAGAAGCGTTTGATGGCGTCGAAGACGTCGAAGCGTTCTTGGATGAAGCGGAACGCCGAGTTTTTTCGGTCACGGATGTGAAGCTCACCCAAGCTTTCACGAGCATGCAGCAGATCCTAGTCGCCAACATGCACACGATCGAGGAGCTGTCGCAGAAAAAAGGCGACGTCACCGGGCTTCCGACGGGCTTCCATGATTTCGATAAACTCTCAAGCGGTCTACACGGCGGTCAGCTAATCATCATCGCCGGCCGTCCCGCGATGGGGAAAACCAGTTTGGTGCTCTCGCTCGCGCAGTTCGGCGCGGTTCAGAAAAAAGCAGTGGTGGCGCTGTTCTCTTTGGAAATGTCCAAAGAAGAATTAGGTTTCAAGTTTCTCTCCGGACTTTCGCGCATCGACTCGAAGCGCTTGAAAGTCGGCCGCCTCGTCGATCGCGACTGGCAGCGCCTGGCTCAAGGCGCGGATCAACTTTCCAAGGCCAAGATTTTCATCGATGACTCAGGCGATTTGACGGTGATGGACATGCGGGCTCGCTGCCGGCGTTTGCTCTCAGTCGAGAAAAAGCTCGATCTCATCATTGTCGACTACTTGCAGTTGATGAAGGGCTCTAAGGCAGCATCCAAGGGCGATGGCTCGCGTGAGCGCGAAATTTCCGAGATCAGCCGAAACTTGAAAGGGCTGGCGAAAGAGCTGAAGGTGCCGATCATCGCGCTCTCACAGCTGAACCGCGGCGTCGAGTCCAGGCAAGATAAGCGCCCGATGCTCTCGGATCTCCGTGAGTCGGGCGCCATCGAGCAAGATGCGGATATGGTCTGCTTCGTTTATCGCGATGAAGTTTACAATAAAGATACAGAAGACAAAGGCATCGCGGAACTCATCGTCGCCAAGCATCGCGCGGGGGAGACAGCGACGGTTCGTTTGGCTTGGCTTGCGGAGTACACGCTCTTTGCCAATCTGGCCGCGGATATGCCGGGTACACCGATCATTTCTCCGCGGCCCGATCGTGGGGATTTAAGCCTCTAAGCCTTGAGGGAGTACAGTCCAATCAGGTGGTGCGGGGCACAGACATCCTCCTCGCGCATCCTGCGCTCGGCAGTCCTTTTAGGACTGGCGGGCTTTTCGGACATCTTGTCCTCAAAGTGTCTTCACGCGCTCCCTTCGGGCTTGCGCCATCCAAGGCGCGCGAGGCCCCTTACACCTGATTGGACTGAACTCCCTCACGGAATAGGGGCTTATCCCGCTAGTCGTTACAGGCTCGGGGCGGATTGGCTATGCGCTGCCGCCAAAAGCTGAGTTCAGGTGCGAGTTTGTACTGATAGATTTCCTCATTAACACGAGCAGAAGTGGAATTTTCTGCAGTGTATTTTAAGTAAAGGGATCCTTCACTTTCGAAAAATGCATTCGAGGGTGAGTCCGTTAGATTGAAAGTAGTGATGCTTGGATGGAGGCGGTAGCCTATTCTTATTTGAGAATAATAGTAATCAGGAATTCCCGCAGCTTTTGCCCGAGCTACGTAAGACTGGTAATCGGCGTCGATTTCCCGCCAATTTTCGGAAATATCGGAATTGTAATCAGTGCGATGACCTTGCCGAAAGGAATTCCCGGAAATTAAATTAATTTTGATCGAAAAGTCCGGTTGAACTCCATCAATTCCAGTAGGTGCAAGCCCGTTCTGATTGAGCAGCCAAGCGACGGTTTTCGCATCTTTGTCAAAGAGCGTACTCTTAGGATGGCCCTGATTTTTCGGGAAGATATCCGCCATGCGCAGAATCTCGACGACGGTCTTACCGAGCGAGAACTTCCCGACTTTTTCCTCTTTGTAATAGGGAAGGAGCGCTTCGTGCAGGACGCGCACGAGCATGGCTTGATATTCGAAGCCCTTCTCGGCGTTGTTCCAATAGTTTCGCCAGGAGTCGGTGAGGATGAAGACTTCTCTCCGGTCGGGGATGCGGACGGCGCCATTTTCTTTGGTGGTTTCGATCAGGTGACCATCGTCGTCGGTGAATACGAGTGAGTCACCATCTCGCAGGTCCAGGAAGTAAAACTCGGTTTCGCCGAGCGCCTTGAGCAGAAGCTCGCCGGCTGCCGGGAGCTTTTGGTAAAGCGTATTGACGATCCGATTGAGGTCCGCTTTCCATTCGCGGGCATCGCCCACGCCTTTTTCAATCTCTTGAACATCGCAGATGTTCGGGATCGGGCGGGAGTGGTTGGCGATGTAAGCTTCGATAGGGACGAGTTTACCCTCTTTGGTTTTGACATCGATGCCTCCGTTACCGCGGCCATTGGCCATTGCGTGAGTGGTAATCGATGCGGCCAAGATACTCAATAGGATGACTGAAGGTCTCATTTTACTTCCTCCAAAGAAGCAGTTGCGGACGGTTGGCCCGCGCCCAATTGGGTCAACGGGTAAAGTTGGATACAGAACTGATAAACTTCGCGGGGGGCGTCGCCTTGGACCAAGGCGCCGAGTTTTTCGCGGAACTCCCGGATCAATGCCTTGGCTTCGCCAAGTTTCCCGGGATCAAAAGCTAGGGTCTCGATGGAGTAATCCCGATCCAGAACTTCGACGGTGTCGAGTTTGCGCGCGCCCATTTCGAGTGCTTCTTTGTGCGCTTGACGGAGCGACTCGGAGGCGATGTCCTCGGTAGTGGTGATGCGGGCATGGGTGGGAGTTACCCCTTTTTTCGCATCCTGTTTCAGGAGGCCAGCTTCGAGAAGTCGATTCAAGGCGGATCGGGCGCGGAGTTCTGAGATGCCGAGGCGATTGGCGATCCAGGCAGTGTTGGACTGAAACCCCTCAACCTTGGCTAAGGTCAAAACGGCGTAGTGTTCCCACTCCGAAATAATCCGAAAGTGCCGTTCTTCATCGATGGTGGATGCTGGGACCGCAATATTCTGAAGAGCGAGTGCGGCTAGGCTTGCTCGGGAAGCCTGAAGGCTGGTCAGGAACTTCTGTTTTTCGATCGGCGAAAATCCGAGTTTCTTGACGATGAGCTGAGCCTTATCGGAAGGAAGCTTGCGCTTGCGCTTAAATACCGCGGCTAAGCTCGAGGCATCGATGTTCAAGAACCGGGCAAAGGCGCGGAGCGAGTAGGCCGGATTCTGGCGCTGGCGTCGGGCAAATTCGTCTTCTAGCTTCGAGAGGTAAAAAGGGTCTTTAGTCACGAGGCCGCTTGTATCGATGCTCGTGATGCAATGCAAGATATTTTGCCACAAAGTGTGACAGATGATTGCCACAGCTTAAAGAGGAGATTTGTTGTCCGGCGGTGGTCCTGCAAGGCTTGCAAGGATATTCAGGGTTGAATCCACATACAGGTAAGAGACACTGCTACGTTATTGTTATTGGTTAGATTGACTACGATTTGGTCTCCCACACCGTTGGAGCGCGCATAAATCGCGGTGGTATTGGGGCTTTGAAAGGCCGCAGATGCCGAGCACGTCACCGCTACGGCTGTTGAAGCGGGGACACCTGTGCAAGTCTTAGTCGCCACAGCACCCGTGGGAGTGTAAGAAGCGACTGTGCATGCTCCCATGGCAGTAACTGCCACCCCTGTCGATCCGAGTTTCGATGTGCCGGTAACAGTGAGGTTTCCGGAGGCACTCAGGTTTCCAGCTGGGCTAATGGAACCCACGGCGGTGCCATCCGATTTCTGCCATTCTTGAAGATTTCCCGTTTGAGTAGCGCTATGCCCTTGGACTACGAGTCCTTTATTTGCGTCTGCGGCAGTAGTTACCTGAGCAGCAGCTGAATTGTCGGTAGTAATGGTCGGATTGACTTCTAGAACTGCGGCGGTGCCGAAAGTACTGGTTCCAATTCCTTGCTTGCCAAATTGCACAGTCGAGCTGGTGGCCAAATCCTGAGGCCCCGATAATGTGATTGTCCCAGAACCGTTGGTGACAGTTACTCGGTTTGCGGTTCCGGTCAATGTGGTTTGAACATACGAGTTGGTGGAAGTTTGACCAATGAGCAGTTCCCCATCGGATGGAGTGGCACTCAGTCCGGTACCACCGTATGGAACTCCGACTGCGGTCCCATGCCAGACGCCAGTCGAGACAGTTCCAAGAGTGGTGATGTTACTGCTGCCGCCCCAAGTGGAGAGAGTCGTATTCTCAACATTGCCAAGTCCTACATCGCTTTTAGATACCGTTGACCAACTCGGCGATTGCGAGGCGGCGCCGGTACCCGTTTGGGAGAGAAACTCTTTAGTCGCTGTAGTATTTCCCGCTAGCTTCGAAAGTGTGTTTGCTCCGCTGGCGTAGAGAATATCGCCCGTTGTGTAAGTCGATTGGTTGGTGCCACCGTAAGCCTCAGAAATCTTCGTGCCGGTCCAGGTCCCGGATGTGATCGTGCCTGTGCTTGTAATATTGCCTTGTACCGTCGAGGGCAACGTCGAGCTGATGGAAGGCACACCTGCGCCGGAAGTGATGAGCACCCCATTGTTGGCCGTGACTAGACCAGAGACCGTGTTATTCGCGCTCGAGTATAAAATCTGATTGATGGTGGTGCTCGTCAACCCTGTGCCTCCCAAAGTAACGGGCAGGCTTGAGTTCGATGACCAGGTCCCCCCGGAGACGGAGGGCACTCCCGTCCAGGCTGAACTATCTTGCCCGGTGCCTCCGTGCGCGGACGATACCTGGCCACTTAGATTAGTCACGTTCAATGTGCCTGTAATACTGGTGGCGCTGAAGTTCCCCAGATGATCCACTGAAGCCAATGCCGTGCCATTGGAGCCTTGCCATTCTTGAAGATTGGCTGATTGGGTGGCGCTGTGTCCCTGGACGACCAGCCCTTTGCTTGCATCCGCTCCCGTTGATACCAATATCTGGGCCAGGGCATCTGCGGATACGGGAGTATGCAAATTCAGAGCACCCGTCATTGTGCCTCCTGCAAGAGGCAAGTAGTTGGCATTGCTCGTACTGATTGCAGAGGCAACGTAGCTTCGCGTTGCAAGGTCGGTCCCTGCTGTCGGAGTCCCCGAACTATTGAGCGAATAAAGAATCGCGTTGGAGTTGTCCAACCAATCCCCGAGATCATTTGCCGCTTGCGAAGAGCCTGCTTTCACGGTCAGCTGAGTGACATTGGCAGTCGAACCTATCGTGAAACCAGCAGCTTCTTTGGCTGTCCCACTGGAAGCAGTCTGCAGAAGCGCGCCAGCGTTGGTGAGATTCGCTTTCCCATCGATCTTGCTATTGAAGGTTGTCCAATCTGCCGAGCTGAGAAACCCGTTTGTAGTGGTATCAGCCTGGGAAATGGTGAGATTTGGAGTGGTTCCACCACTACTGGATAAAGGGGATGAAGCGGTGACGCTGGTGACAGAGCCAACGCCGTTGGCTACCCAAGACAAAACTCCTGAACCATTGGTCTTAAGAACGTCTCCTGCCCCGCCATCTACGTTGGGAAGCGTCCAAACTTTACTGGTCGCAATGCTGTCTGGCGCCTTGAAGCCCACGTACTGTGCGCCATTTGCCGCAAGCTCGCTGAACCTGACCTCGCTCGTGTTTCCCGCAGCTGCTCCATAAGGCGATAGGACGATTCCTCCGGAGGAATTACTGAAAGTGTTCACGTTTGAGAAGGAGTTCGCCGTGTCGAGGAGGCAAACATTGGCGGAAAGACGCGCGTCGGGAAGCGATCCTGAGCTGATGCTCGAGGCGTTGAGGCTAGTGAGAGAGGAGCCACTGCCAGTAAAAACCCCAGCGCTATCCACTGACGCGAGGACAGTGCCATCGGACTTCAGCCATTGTTGAAGCGCCGCAGTCTGTGCCGCGGCTCCCTTGATGGTTACGCCCACTTGGTTGGCGGCGCTATCAACCACCTGCAGCTGCGCACCTGCTGCAGGCACAGCGACTCCAACTCCGACCGCGCCTGACGTGTAGAGTCCGCCACTTCCGGCGTTCTGAGAGGCACCACTTCCGGCCTTAAGATAAAGCGAATCGTGAGTGTGGAGCGAACTGCCGATGTCGCCCCCAGAAGTCAGCTGCTGAAGCGTCACTTGGCTCAAACCAGAACCCGCATTGGGTTGGAGAAAGCCTGTAGGGCCGATCCCCTGGAGAGTTTCAGCAACCCACGCTTGGGAAGTGGCTCCGATGACTTGATCAGGCGATAAGGTCTCTGGAATTCCGGTCGATGAGGGAGTGAATGTAAATCGTAGAGCGCGCGCGTCTCCGGGGGCCGATGTATATCCCCCCGCGCAATTGGCTCCTGGGGCGCGGATGACCGTCGACTGATTTGAGAAGATCGTTGCCATGGTCAAGCCAGGGTCTGAGCCTGTTCGTTTTGCTGCTCCAGTATTGGAACCGACATCGATAGAAAAAACTCCCGCAGTCGTCGTCGTGTCTATCCCAGCTTGAGATTCCTCATAGAGAAGGCAAGTGCCGCTTGGAGAATAAATTCCCACTTTGATCGTGATCGTATCCAATAATGGATTGCCAACGAGATCGGTAATCTTGCCTTGATAAGCAAAGGTCCGAGGCGATTCATTGCTAGCGATCGCAGAAGTAGAAGAGAATAGGAAGACCGCGATCCAAAGCAGTGCCGCCGCGGCGCCGCCACAAGGGTGTGCCCGGAGGATCTGCTTAGAATTTCTAAAAAAGGAACGATTTAGCAGCACCTTATAAGGATTTTTCGGATGTTGGGCGCGATAATATGAGAGGTAAATAGGAGATATCGCATGACAAAAAGCCGAACCGGCCGAGGATTTCCGAGTGTTTTTGGCGGGCTTTAGGGCAACACTTGGACTCAAGCAAAACCCTCAGTGACCCGAACCATCTAAATGGATAAGGACCGCCTTCCTCTATCCGTAGTGCTGCTTTTGTTATTGAGCCTGACTACTCTTCTATTTTCCGTGGGAAACGCGCTTGCGATGGAACTCAGTCTGCCCCTTTATTACGCATTCGAAAACAAAGAGGTTGCCCTGAACTCCGGTGGTACTTTGACAGGGGCCAACCGGCAGAAAATTGCCACAAAACCCGAAGTCCTATTCAATCTCGGTTCAAAGTGGTCTTCAAACATGAGTGCAACTTTTTCAAAGTCGTATTTTTCGGCTCCTGAAGGGGGCACCCTGATCACAGATAGTCCATTTCAGTTTGGAGGCGGACTAGGACTGGCTCGTCAGTTTGGTAGACTCGGAGTGGAAATCCGCGCTGACTATATCGCAACAACCGTATTGAGTTCGCCGAATGGCACCGACCTCTCGGTTACATCGGCACATCATGCTGGCGCTACTCTGGGGGTATCCCAGATATTGGCGGGTGGTAAGGAGAGCTCTTTTGTACTGAATGTACAATACACTTCATTGCAGGTCTTGCGGATGCGAGACCAAAGCAGTGTTGGAGTGCTTGGTGGAAACGCCATCGCATTTAGCATGAGTTGCGAAACAGGTACTGATTCGCGCATGGGTCTAGCGATAGAGTACGGCTATGAGAGCATGACGACTGAGGTGGGTAAACAAACAGGGGCAGAAATTGGACTGGGCCTTATTCTTAGATTCGGTGGTTCAAAACGAGGCAGTAAGCGCGGTAGCGACGTGTGGTATCCGAAACCTTGGCCGATCATGCATGGATTTTGATGAATGGAATGACAAGAATGGCACGGATAAAACGCATTTGCCTGGGGTTGGTGATTTTGAGCGGTGGTTTGGCGTTTTTCTATTACCATGAGGATCGCAGGGGATGCGCAAAAATGCAGAAGACCTTCACGATGGACGATGGGGAGCTTCCCGGAGTACTCGCTCAGGGCGAGCGATTTGACGTCGATCTAAATTGGTATTCTTGCCATGGCCCTCAGCAGGGGGACACCGTGCTTTTTCAAGTCGCAAAACAGATGCCTCCCAAAACGAAAATCGTGCGAGCGATCGCCGGAGATCGGTTCGACGTCAGGCAGAATCAGGCTAAGGACCACTGGAATATTTTTGTTAACGATAGGATGGTTTTGGATTTTCAAGGGCAGCCCTACTCTTTCGGTGGAGCAAGCTCGCCTACACTCGCCCTTTTCAAAGATGCGAGGAAGGGGCGCATGCGAGAAGGCGAGGTGATGCTTCTGTCGACCCGCTCTTTCGGGAATAACGACAGCGGGACAATGGGGGTCTTCAGCATGCGTGATGTCCTGGGAAGAGTCATCCTCAAGGAGCGGCAGAAGTGAAGATCCAAAAAACGCGCAAAATCCTCGTTTTCATGATCGTCATGGGCTCACTGTGGAGTTGCAGTAAGGCCCCTAATCCTTTGAATCGAGTGAGCAAAGTGGATACTCCCAAAGTGCCTCAGATTCGAATCAACTCTATTTCACCTAACTCTGGAACTACTGCAGGTGGGACGAGTGTCACTATCACCGGCGCTGGATTTATGCCCGGCGCGGTCGTCAAGATGGGTGGGATCCTTTGTAACAGCGTGGGGGTCGTCAGTTCTTCCCACATCACATGTAATACACCTGCCAGTGCTTTGGGGATCAAAGATGTTCAAGTCACAAATCCGAGCCTAGCGACCGCCACCTTGGTCAATGGCTTTACTTACGTACTTCCACCGGCCACTATGAAAGCAAATGGCGGCGTTCTTTCAGGCGCAGGAATATCCAGCGGTGCAACACTGCGCTTAACAGGAAATACGGGACAAAGTACGACTCAGACCTCCAGGACGGTTGGAAATTATAAGTTTCAGGGCGGGGTCATCGGCATCATGACGCCTTGACTCTGGGCAAATTCAAACAGAAGTTGACGCTCCAAGTCTTTCGTGGTCAAACGGCTGCCTAAGGATAGGGGCGCTTTGTCTTTTAAACATTTCAGCAGCTTAACTCTGGTTTTGCGCCTATTGCTTGCGCTGGGCGTGACTGGCTGCGCGCCGTTTGGGAACTCGCGCGACCCGGCAGTCGAAAAGGGTCCTACCTATCGCCAGCCCCATGAACTCTGTGAGGGGCTCAAACTCGATCGAAGTGAATTGGATGCTCCGATGGCGCGCCGATTGATCTCGTGTTTGAACTCCAACGGGTCCCTCAAAGAACTTGCTTTGCTGGTTGACCGAGTGAGTGATTCGCAGCTTCAGGAAGTGGTTGGTTTTTTGAACCGCAATCTGCTGACGGATCGGACGCTCCTTTATGAGATCGACGAGAGTTTCAAGACGTTGAGGGAAAAGCAGCTGCTCACTCCCTTTTTCAAATCCTTGGGCCAAGTCCTTGCCCAAGATGAGTGGCTTTCAGCGACGTTTTCGCTTTTTCGAGAGAGCCTGGAAAAGGACGATCAAAACGAGTTCCTGAGGAGCCTTGGACAGCTCGGGGTGGGCCTAGATGAGCCGGCTTTCGCGAAGTTGCTCGATTACGGCCGGACGGTTTTGGAGTCCCAAGCTTTTCACTCGATGACGCTTAAGTTTCGAGAAGCCAACCACCCAAGGGACAGCCGGCCCGGGGTGCGGCCTTCGGCGCGCGACTTCAGGCAGCTTTCAAATCTTCTCCATCACTATCTTGAAACGGGCGACGAACCCGGAGCAGTCAGTTCAATTGAGCGGCTCTTGGCCGCAGCTGCGCAGGGCTCGTTGCTTGGGACTTTGGATGATGCCGTCGGACGCACAGAGAGTGATTTGAAAAAGCGGGTTCCCGAGGTCGCATCCTCCTTCGTGGTTTCCATGCGCGATGACGGAAAGATTATGGGTGGAATCACTTCACTCTTCCATTATCTGCATGCGCCGGTTTCCTGCTTGAATGGAGCGATGCTCGTACCGGATGGATCGATCCATTTGATGCGAGAAGTGTCCCGGCTCGGCAACGATGCGGCGATTCGCTTCCTGACTCAGCGAAATATGCTGACCTATATTTTCGCCAGTTCCTATTGCAAGTACTCGCGCGAGCTCGGCAAGCACTACGGCGCTCTGTTGGATTTGAGTGAGACGAGCGGAATGGATGGGGGGTTGGATCTGGTTCGGGCTTTTTATCGAAACTCCCTCGGCGGATTGTTCGCGGACTTCATGTCAGATACGGGATCTGGCAGGGGAAGTGAGGCAGAGGATCAAGGAAGACTGAAAGGGATCTTGCCGGTCTTTTCGGAATGGTCCGAGCGAGGCCTCTGGGACGATGTTTTTTACCTGATTACCCTTCCCAGGGACGAAGATCGAAGCGAAGTCCAGGCGGGATTGCGATTTTGGACGGATCCGGTAGCCACACTCGGCGGAAAAAGCATTCACTCTGGGATTGCGGGCGCGCTTGCAAGGACCAGCCCAGAGGGATTTCATCGTTTTTTGACTTCATTCCGCCCGCTGATAGAGTCGGATCAGGGGATTTTAACCCCGCTCCTCCGCGACTCCTGGAATGCCTATCATGCGAACGACGCTCACCCGTCAGCGATGCTGATGAGGCGGGTCTTACTGGCAGGATCCGGGAACAAAGCCTTTCTTAAAGCGGTTTTTGAGATCTCGGATCTGCCGCAGTTCAAGCCGGTGCTTCGGATGTCTTCCGAAATGGCTCAAGACGGCCGGATGGAGGAGGTCTTTGCTTCGGCGCTCTCGATTTTCCGCCACTTCGCTCAGCAGGGAAAGACGCGAGAACTTCATGAAGCTGCCACGCTCCCGATTTTCATTCCAAAGGCGCGCCATGATTTATCGGCTGATCAAGTGGGATTCGCCAGAATCGATGAGCTCAAGCATCCGCCAGTGAGCTCGAGCGATCCTTGTCGGAAGCTTGATATGTCGTTTGCGCTCTCGGATGTTTCGAGCCCTCATTACAATGAGCAGATCCAGACCTTCATCGCCTGTTTGAATCGGGACCAAGATCAAGCCATCGGCGCTTGGGCAATGACTTTCTTAGCCGGTGAAAAAGGGTCCACCGGAGAGACTTATTTCCAAAAAGTCGTGAATATTCTGAGCAAAGTGCAGTTTCCTCTCAAAGAGGGGCGAGATCTCATCTCGCGGATCTCGGCGCTTTTGGATGATGGGAGATTTTCCAGGATAGTGGGAATCTTGCCGGTCTTGAATTCTCAGTCGGTGACGCGGCTTGGGATCCAAGTCCTGCGGCCTTGGACTACTTCAGGGCCCAAGCAGATCGAAAGGTTCAGGCGAGTGGCGAACTCCGTGGCGGACGCGACCGTGAGAGAGGATTTGCCCGAGCTCCTGTCTTTTCTCGAAAGCGTAGTCTCAGGTTCTCGTCGTGGTCAGCAGCCCGGTCCTGGACAGACAGGGGATCGACAGAGTTTTGATCTTGCGGAGATCCGAAATTGGATTTTTGAAAAAGAGTGCAAGTCGAGAAATCGGAATTGCCCGATCGACAAACGATTGCGCGAGATTTTGCAGGATTACCGCGAGGGGGTGAATAACTGGGAAACTTTGGGAGGCCGCGCTCGACTGGTCTGGGGTTGGAGAGATTTCAGTCCGGAGTTGGAGCCGTTGATCAAGCGCCTGGCAGGCCCCTCCGTGGTGGAGTCCCTGATGCGAGTGATGGAGTATTTTAAAAAAGGCCCGAATGAGCCTGTGACTCGCGAGCACTCCTTTGAGATCGATGACTTGGTGAAATGGCTCTACTCGCATTCGACGGATCATCGGTTGATCCAGTATCGGGATTTCGAGGCGGAGTCTCCCCGAGTGCGCTTGGTGAACTCGCTGGACCGGCTGGAGCTTTTGATCTTCAATTCGGATTTCATTTTCTGGGATACTGACCTTGGTTTGATCCCGGTCGAAGCACGAATCAATAATGGCTATCGATTCTTGGCGATTTTGGCGAATGCTTGGGGAGACGAGTCCCCGGAAGCCTGGCCGAAGGCCGCGATCCATCCTTATTTCCTAGTCAAGGATCGGCGAACCGGGAAGATGCGGCCCCGGACTCTGGCTGAGGCCTTTCGGGAAATGAAGCGCACGCTCGATCTCTTCGATGCGATTCATGCGGTCTTGCCCGCAAAGTACGCAGCTCGACTCTTCAATATCAAACAGGTCCTGCCGGTGATTGAGGAAAACCTGACTGGGGGTCAACCGGGAGGTTTAAAGGTCCTGCGCAATCTCTTGTATCAGATCTACATGAGCAATCCGGCCGATCTGCTTGATGATCCGATTCAAGGGTTCCATGAACAGCGGCGAAACACTTTTAGCCTAGTCTCGGGTCTGGTGCGAGTCGGGATGTTGCGGCAGGTAGGCCAGTTGATCCGGCAGCTTCCAGATCCCGCTGCTTTGCCCGCCGAGCTCTCACCTGAGGACCAGGCCGAGCAAAAGGCCATGATCGATTTTCATCGTGCCTTGATCCATGGCGCGACTCATCCAGGGACGATCCCTCTCCTTCGGAAACTTTTAAATGGCGAGCTGAGCCCAGGCCGAGGGCGTAGCGAGGCGCATGGCCTCCTCTGGAAAACGTTCGAGAGAATTTTCGCGGCGCTTGAGCAACCGGATCCAGGGGGCGGTCCGGATCAAAGCGCTGCGCGGCTCAAAAAGCTCGCGTTTTATTTAATTATCGAAGTAGAGGATTTGAATCTCTTTAGCCCGCTCCTTGAGACAGGATCCGCGATCCTGGATGAGCATGCTGCTTATTTGGCGACGCAGACGCGGCAGTTGGACGGGATATTGAGGTCAGAAGAGGTGCCGGAAATCTTGAAAAATCTTTACGCGAGCGGTGATCAGGCAGGCAAACGTCGATTGGGAACCTTCATAACGGATTATTTTGGCGACTCCCGCTCTGGCGGAAACTTGGGAAGCGATCTGGTCGGGATGGTGCGAGTGATCGATGAGGATCCACAGTCCCATCAGGCTTTTGTGCAGCTCGCCGAACGCTGGGCGCAAGTTCAGGCCTCGGCTGAGTATCGAAAACTGGATTGGGTTTCACTCGGTAAAGACTGCCTCCATTTTTTCGAGGAAACTCCAAACGGGGGCCGACCGGCCACTGCCGTTTGGATGCGTCGGCTTTTGGCTGACCAAATTCGTTCTCCCCAGTCGGGCCCAGGGGCAAGTGAACTCGAGGAATGGCTCACTCTGGCTACCCGAAAGCCTGATCAAATCTCTGGGGTGATTGATGCCCTTGCTCAGTGGGCCGAAAACGGCCAGCTCGAGGACTTTTTTCAAATGGCTCGCCGTAGTTTATTGCCTGTTGAATAGAGAGCGTTGACTCAGTTTCTGGGCAGGCGGAGAATGGCCTCTATGGCCACCATCGATGTGCAGTCCCTCACCGAGGAAATCAAGGCGGGTAGTAAGTTCGTAGAAGATATTTTGAATGAAGCTTCTCAGGTCGTCGTCGGCCAGAAGTTTCTCCTGGAGCGTCTCCTGTTGGCGCTTCTCTGCGACGGTCATGTCCTATTGGAAGGTCTTCCCGGCTTGGCGAAGACTCTGACGATCAAGACCTTGGCCGATATCATTCATGCGGATTTCCAGCGCATTCAGTTCACTCCGGATCTTTTGCCGGCCGATCTCGTCGGCACCATGATCTTCAATCAAAAGACAGGAGAGTTCACTCCAAAGAAGGGCCCGATTTTCACCAATCTGGTTCTTGCGGACGAGATCAACCGCGCGCCCGCCAAAGTCCAGAGCGCGCTGCTCGAGGCGATGGGTGAGCATCAAGTGACGATTGGAGAGACAACCTATCCTCTTCAAGATCCTTTCACCGTTTTGGCGACCCAAAACCCGATCGAGCAAGAAGGCACCTATCCATTGCCCGAGGCGCAGTTGGACCGGTTTCTCTTCAAAGTCAAAGTCGGCTATCCCAGCTTGAGCGAGGAAAAGAACATCTTGAACCGGATGTCGGGGGCTTCGGTGCCTAAGGCCAAAAAAGTCTGTCATCCAACCCAGATCCTGGAAGCCCGCCAGCTCTGCGCGCAGATCTACATGGACGAGAAGCTCAAGGATTATATTTTGGCGATCGTCTTTGCGACGCGCTTTCCGGAGAAATTGGGCCTGCCGGAGTTGAAGAACATGATCGAAGTCGGGGCCTCTCCGCGCGCGACGATCGGTTTGGCAAAGGCCAGCCGGGCAAGCGCATTCATCCGGCACCGCGGGTTCGTGACGCCAGAGGATGTGAAATCCGTCGCTTACGATGTCCTTCGCCACCGGGTCGCGGTCTCATTTGAGGCCGAAGCTGACGGGGTGGACAGCGAGCAAGTCATTCGAAAGATCCTAGAACGAGTCGAAGTTCCGTAACGGAGGCTCCTTCGCGTGTTACCCGAGGAAATCCTTAAAAAAGTGCGGATGATCGAGATCGTCACCCGGAAGCGGGTGGACGACCTCATGTCCGGTCAATATAAGAGCCACTTCAAAGGAACGGGCGTTCAGTTCTCCGAGCACCGTCTTTACGTGGCCGGCGATGATGTTCGCCATATCGACTGGAAGGTGAGCGCTCGAAGCCGGGACCCGCTGATTAAAAAGTACGAAGAAGAGCGTGAGCTCACGGTTCTGTTGGTCGTGGACGTCTCGGGATCCAAGCAGTTCGGCACGTCGCAAAAGCTCAAGTCCGAAGTGGCGGCGGAGCTCGGGGGCATGTTGGCCTATGCCGCGATCCATAGCGGTGATAAGGTGGGCGTGATCCTGTTCAGCGACCGAATTGAAAAAATCATCCCTCCGAAAAAGGGAAAGAGCCACGTGCTGCGGATCATTCGAGATCTGCTGACCTTCGAGGCCAAACATGCCGGAACGAATCTCGGGCAGGCGTTGGACTCAGCCGGCCGGGTGCTGAGGCATAGTGGCGTGATTTTCGTGTTGAGCGATTTTCTATCCAAAGGGTACGACTCGCAGCTCAAGCGGTTGGCCAGGCGGCATGATGTGGTGGCCGTCAACATCGGGGACCTTCGGGAGAAAGAGGTTCCCGGGGATTTGGGCAGGATTTTAGTGGTGGATCCGGAGACTGGAGCGGAGCAGTGGATAGACACCCATGGCTACGCTTTCCGGAAATGGATGGAAGGCTTCAGGAAGAAGTTCGAAGAGTCGAAAGAGTCTGCTTTTAAAAACAGTCAGGTGGAGGAACTCAAGATCCTCACCAAGGATGACTATGCCGATGCGGTGGTTCGTTTCTTCCGTGCGCGCTCGAAAAAACGCGGTCGTTGACCGCCTTTGCGCCTTTGCACTTTTGGCGGGAATCCTGTTGGGGACTGGGGCCTTAGCTGCGGCTACGTCTTCCCCGTCCCAGGCGCCATATCAGGCACCATCGCAGGATTTTCTGCAACTCCCCGCCTATGATCTCACGCCTTCGGCTCCCGGCCCTTTTCGAGTGGGGGATCAGCTCCGGTTTCAACCGCTTTCTCAAATCGCTGGTGCAGCGAAACTCGGCACTCCTCCGTCTCCTGAGAGCTCAGAAAAAAACTCAGAGACTCCCGGCTGGCAAATCTTGAAGCCTGAGATGCCGGACTTCACTCTGGCTCTGATCAAGCCAGGGACAGTGATCGTTCCGTCGCTCGCGATCGAAGACGCAGAGGGCAAGGCCATCGCTCGGACGAACCCTCTGACTCTTGAGGTCCAATCGGCCGTGAAGGCTGACGACCCGAAAGCCAATCAGCCTGCGGATCTGAGACCTCCCGCCGAGCTTGGATTTCCATGGCGATTGGTGATCTTTTTGAGCCTAGTGTTTGCTCTGCTCTTAGCAGGCGTGATTTATGGATGGGTGAAATGGAGTCGGCGCCAACGAGCTCCACTGCCTGAGCCAGCGGCGCCCGTGCTTCCACCTAAGGCAGAGGATGTCGCGGCGCTTGAGGCGCTGACGGCGATTGAACGGCAAGGATGGATGCTCAAAGGGGAGTATAAGCGCCACTACTTCTCAATTTCTGAGGTCTTGAAACGTTACTTGGGTGCCCGCTATCGATTTGAGGCGCTTGAGTCGACGACCCGCGAGATCATCGCCGCGTTGGAAGACCGCAAGCTGGCCGCTGATGAAGTGACCGATGAGGTCGAGGCGCTGTTGAGCGCGATGGATGAGGTGAAGTTCACCGACCATGTGCCGACCCCGGAGACAGGGCATGAGCTTTTAGCGAAGGTCAAAGTTCTCGTCATCAAAACTCGTCGGCCACCCATCGCTGTGCCCGCGAGCGACGATGCCGCAGCGTCCGCCTCATCTGGAAGGCCGCATGCGATTTCATAATCTTTATCTCCTCCTTCTTTTGGCTGTGATTCCGCTTCTTCATTTTTGGTGGATGAAGCGCAATCGCCCTGCGCGGGTGGTCTTTCCGCTTTCGATTCCAAAATCAGCAGCCAGCAGGAATCCGCTTCGCTACCTCTTGGCGCTCCGGTACGTGGGCTTGGCCCTCGTCATCATCGCGCTTGCGAGGCCGCAGAGCAGTTTTAAGAAGACCGAACGCACGGTGAGCGGTGTGGATATCCTGATGGTCATGGACGTCTCGGCCAGCATGAACATCGAGGATCTGGGTGAACGATCCCGCTTGGAGATCGCCAAAGAGACGATGGAGGAGTTCATCAAGGGCAGGCAAAACGACCGGATCGGCTTTGTGATCTTCAGCGGCGAGCCGCTCACCCTCGCTCCGCCTACTTTGGATTATGGCTTGGTCTTGAACGCCTTGCGCGAAGTTCAAACCGGCGTGCTCAAAGATGGGACGGCGATCGGGGATGGGCTCTCCCTCGCTGTCAATCGGTTGAAGTCTTCCAAAGCAAAGAGTCGAGTCATCATCTTGTTGACCGATGGAGATAACAACGTCGGGCAAGTAGATCCCGCCACAGCCGGGGATTTGGCTGCAGGATACGGGATTCGCGTTTATACGATCGCCATTGGCCGCGAGGGGCGGGTCAAGATGCCCGTTCGCCAACGCGGTGTCTTTGGAAATGTCGTTACGACCTACCAATGGTTTGAAAATGCTTTGAACCCCGAGTTGCTTCAACAGATCGCCCGAGTGACGGAGGGTCGCTTTTACCGGGTGACGGACGCTGAGGCGCTGGATTCTGTTTTCAATGAGATCAACCGGCTTGAGAAAACGGAGATCACCTCGTCGGAGAAAGTGAAGTACGAAGAAGCGTATCAAACCCCCTTGAAGCTAGGGCTGATGTTCTTGTTGATCGAGTGGCTGATGAGCATCGGGTGGTGGAGGATGATGCTATGAAGTTCGCTCAAAGCGCATGGCTCTGGTGCTTGCTTGTTTTGCCGATGCTTTTTGCGTGGATCGTCTTTGAGAATGGACGGAGAAAATCCCGCTTTTCCCGTTTTGCGAACGAGGCGATGTGGAAGTTCATCGCTCCTGAGATCGATTGGGCCGCCCGAGTTCGGAAAGCGGTGGTTTGGACCCTGGCTCTAGGTTTGGTCATCCTGAGTTTAGCAAGGCCTCAGTGGGGCTCTCACGAGGAGAGCATCAAAGCGACCGGGCTCGACATCATCATCGCGCTGGATGTCTCAAACAGCATGGAGACCGAGGATGTGGTCCCCAATCGGTTGAAGAAGGCGAAACACTTTATCCGCTCTGTGGTGGAGGGATCGCGGGGAGACCGGATCGGGGTCGTGGGATTTGCAGCAAGCTCCTACGTCGCCTCGCCTCTCACCACGGATTTGGACTATGTCATGGAAACCGTGGATGTGCTGGGACCCAAGATGGTCGCCAATCAAGGCACGGATCTGGGCATTGGCTTGGAAACGGCCAACCGAGCATTGGATCGGGGCGCGGAAGAAGCAGGCCATCAAGACTCGAATGCCCCGGCGTCGCGGGTGATCCTCGTGGTGACGGATGGCGAGGATTTCGAGGGCCAAGCGGCGAGCGCCGCGAAAAAGCTTCGAGAGGCAGGCACGCGCGTCTATGTCTTCGGGGTGGGGACGGAAAAAGGCGGTCCCATTCCTGTTCGCGACGAAAACGGCCAGCTTCATGGATATAAAAGAGATCGCAGCGGCTCAGCCATTGTGAGCGCCTTTCAGCCGACGACCCTGAAACAGATCGCAGATGCTGCCGGCGGGAAGTATTGGACGCTCTCGGCAAATGAAACAGAGTCCGACGAATTGCTCTCAGAGCTTCGTTCCCTGGCCAGGGGTGAGTTCGAGGAGAGAAAATACCTGGTCTATGAGGAGCGATTTCAGTATCCGCTCGCGTTGGCTGTTTTGCTTTTCCTCTTGGAGCTCAGCTTACCGGCTCGTCGGATGACCTCGCAGCTGAGGCATCCTGCCTCGGCTCTGGCTCTGATTGCCGGATTAGGCCTTTTAAGCCTGATGGTTTTTTCCAGCCCAGCGCGCGCTGAACCCCTATTCTCCAAGCAGCCTCCTTTAGATGTCTATTTGAAGAACAAAAAGGGAGTCGAAGCCTTTAAGGGCGGGAATTTAGAAGAAGCGCAGAAAAATTTCGGAGCTGCCCAAGCCGAGGATCCATCTTTGGCTGAATTGCAGTACAACCAAGGCTTAGTGCAGCTTCAGCAGGGGGATGTCGAGAGCGCGATTCAAGGATTTTCGGGAGCTGCCCAAGGCGCGGAAAAGTCCGGCGATCTTCATCTCAAGGGCGAGTCGCTTTACAATCTGGGCGCGGCTTATGGAAAAAAGGGGGCAGTGGACCCCGCAATCCGCTCTTACCTGGGCGCGATCGATGCCGCTCAGCGCTCCAAGAACACGGCTCTCGAAAACGATGCTCGGAAGAATCTCCAGCTCCTGATCCAAGAGCAGCAGAAACAAAAGCAGAAGCAACAGCAACAGTCCCAGGATTCAAAAGATTCAAAGGACGACAGTCAGAAAGATCAGGAAAAAAAAGAAGAGCAGCAGCAACAACAACAGCAACAGAGCAACTCGCAATCCGGAAAAGGGCCTGATCAAAAACAGGACTCAGGCAAAGACCAGGGGCAAGATCAGGCGACTTTCCAGCACATTGGGATCCTAAGCTTAGAATTCCACGTGGACAAGTTGTCGCG